>WPCJ01205401.1_pt1 | contig 194131 bp, 171 predicted proteins | sample 5399831 | NCBI WGS metagenome assembly WPCJ01 (sample SAMN12869470, study PRJNA574797) | sludge metagenome | isolation source: wastewater treatment of pH10 | place: China:Beijing | collected 2019-05-20 | reverse complement strand
CGAATTAGTAACCTAACCTTGTCATTTTAAGCCCAAAACTTATCAGACACAGAGTTCCAAACTACGACTACTATTTTATAAAACATTGTATAGCAAAGGTTTTAATCGTTTTGCTTACTTTTGCTTTTTACTAATCTTTTTATAGAAAAAAAGGAGTTTTTGTACTCCTTTTTTGTTTATAATTCTGAAAAATTTTTCAGCTTATTTTATATTGACCAATTCCACATCAAAGATGATGGTAGAACCTGCCGGAATTGCTGCTCCGGCTCCGTTGTCTCCGTAAGCTAAATCTGAAGGGATGTAAAACCTGTATTTAGATCCTTTGCTCATGAGTTGGATACCTTCCGTCCATCCTTTTATGACTGCACCAAGGTTGATATCCATTGGGGCGCCACCATTTTTATCGGTAGAATCGAAAACAGTTCCATCAAGCAGTTTTCCGGTATATTTTACCTGTACAATATCTGATGCTTTAGGTTTGGTTGTACCATCTCCTTCCTGTAATATTTCGTATTGTAAACCGGATGCGGTAGTCTTCACTTTAGGATTGCTTTTATTTTTGGCAAGAAACTCCTGACCCTTTTTCTTGTTTTCCCCTGCCTGTGCTAATGCTTCAGAATGTTTCTTTTCACTTTGCTTCTGCATAAATTCCTGCATAAAGGTATTCATCTCTTCGGCAGGCATCAGTTTTTCTTTGCCTTCCATTTCTTCTTTGATAGCCTGTGCCAAAAGATCAGCATCTACTTTGAAGCCCTCCTGCTTCATATTTTGTGCAATATTAAGACCGATATAGTAAGAAGCTTTTTGGTCATCCGTATACTTGCTGTCTCCTTGTGTGCCATCTTTCTTATCACACGAAACACTTAATGCTGCTATGCAGAATAATGCAGTAATCTGTTTTTTCATTTAAATTTATTATTGATCAGTAAATTATTTTAATCGCTGCAAATCTATCATTAATTATAGAAATTCTTATTGCAAAATAATTTTTTTACCACAATTTTCAATTGATCATCTGATAGTTGATTTGATTAATTTATGATTAAAACTGCAGATCAACCAAAACAGGAAAATGATCAGAAGGATACAGAAGATTTTCTCTTCGGTCATTAATGTGCCTGTGAGATTTTATTGTAAAGCCTTTTACAAAAATATAATCAATTCTGTTTTGGGGAATTTCATTGATATTAAATCCGGTAAAAGTTCCTACAGGACCATAATGTTTGGTTTCTGATTTATAAAAAGTATCGTCTAAATTTCTTGAAAGTATTTGTACAGGCTCAGTTTCTTCAGTTAAATTAAAATCCCCGCTCAGAATGACCGGGAGATTTTTAGGATTCATTTCTTTTGCTTTTTTCAGAATCAAATCTGCAGACTTCACTCTCGCCACATTTCCTACATGATCGAAATGAATATTCATTGCTAAAAATTCTTTTTTCGATTTTTTATCTTTAAAAAAAGCATAGGTACAAATTCTGTTATAAGCAGCATCCCATCCTTTAGACGGTTTCTCCGGCGTTTCAGAAAGCCAGAAAGTTCCGGATTTTACAACCTGAAGTTTCTCCTTATCATAAAACAAGGCAGAAAACTCACCTTTTTCTTTTCCGTCATCTCTTCCTACGCCTACGTATTCGTAGTTTTGCATTCCGTTTTTAATGTCTTTCATTTGTTCCGGAAGAGCTTCCTGCACGCCAAAATAATCTGGCTGATAATAATTCAGCAGATCAATGGCATCCTGTTTTCTGTTAGTCCAGGAATTTTCTTTATCAGAATCAAGATTCAGCCGGATATTAAATGACATTACTTTTAAGTTTTGCGAAAACATAAACGAAAAAAATAGCAGAAGTAAAGTAGTTAACCTGAAATTCATTTTTGGTGTTGTATTAAATTTAAACAAAAATAAAGTTTCTCAACGAGAGAGAAACTTTTTTGATGTAATTAAATGGTTAAATCATCCCGATCTTCTTCAATACTTATACAGAATTTTTTGAAATCTTTTGGATTTAGTTTTTTATCACTTTGTATTTTAAACACTTGCAGGGCTTTATAGTAATCAAGAATTTTTATTTTTTTAAGATTTAAAAATTCCCTGAATTCTTCGGAGTCAACATCGCTTTTCAAAACGGCGAGATAAGTTTTCATGCTTAGATGATTTGGATTAAACCGCTTCCTATATCCCTGTATTTCAATCCTTCAATAGGTTTTGCTTGAGTTTCAATCAGTTTCCATATCTCTTTCGCTGTTTTTTCCGGAAACTGTTCCATCAGTAGGGCTGCAAGACCTGAAACATGAGGTGTTGCCATGCTGGTTCCGCTTAACGGTGCATAATAGTTTTTATTTTTAATATTTTTGGAGTAACTGCTGAAAATATCCACTCCTGGAGCGCAGACATCAATGTTTCCGCCTTCCAAAGGATTGATACCCGCATTGGAAAACCTTGCAATTTTCATTTGTCCGTCAATCGCTGCAACTGCCATAATGGAAGGCGAATTTGCCGGTGCAGAAACAGGTTTTGGAAGAGAAGGTCTGCTGCTGTCATTTCCCGCTGCCGCAATAAGGAGACAGTTGTTTTCCAACGCTCTGTTTCCTACTGTTTCAAAAAGTACAGACGGTTTTTCGTTGATGCCGACCGGAGCAGCAAGTGAAAGTGAAAGTATTCTGAATTTTTTTGTAATAGCCCAGTCGATGGCATCAATCACGCTGCTTGTTGTTCCTTTTCCCTGATTTGAAAGTACTTTGGCAACTTTCAGATTACAGTCTTTTGCGATCCCGTAGCGTTTTCCGGTATCAGAGCGTAAATTTCCGGCAGCAATTCCTGCGCAGTGAGTTCCGTGACCATTCGGATCAGAATTCCAGTCTTCTCCTTCAATGAAAGATTTTCCTTCAATGGTTCTCGCTGAAAAGTCAGGATGGGTCATTTCCAGTCCGGTATCCAGAATGCAGATATCAATTCCTTTTCCGGTAAATGATGTTCTGTCAATTCCAATTGCTTTTAGTCCCCATTCCAGTTCAATTAAGTTTTTTGGAGGAAGTGGTTTGTTGTTGATGAAGTTTTCCAGTTCACTGATTTTATCGGAAAGCTCAGCCGATTTTTTCTTGAGTTCGGCAATAATTTTCATTTCATCTGCCGGAAAAAAATTCCTTTCTTTCTCAAAGTACATGATAGGATTAGATTCGTTTTTCACGGCTTTTTTCAGCTGGTCTTCATCCATATTTTCTACTACCATTACTCCGAGATTTTTGTATAAAACTCCGTTGTCCTCATCAATCACTTCATAAGAGCGGTTGTCTTTCGACAGAAACTCTGATGAGGTAATGCTTACTTCCAGTTCTTTTTCCACTTTTTTGATGGAACTTTTCGCCTGATCCTTCAAAAGGACGATGTATCTTTCGTTTTCCATGGCTGATGTATGTTTATGTGATCTTGGTTAGTATTTTTTCAATAATGAGATAAATGTCTTCTGATAAAAGGCTCAGTCTCAGTTTTTTGTTGATTCCTGCAATTGATGTATTCTGTGAAAGCAGCTGTTCCCAAAACTGACCTATTTTTATAACAGAATTCAGCTCTTTAATTGTAGCATCATCCAGAATATTGTTTTGATAAAGCGAAATCATCAAGCCTGAAAGTAATTCTTCCGATTCATCAAGCTTTTTCTGTTCTTTTGCGAGCAGCTCAGTAAGAAACCCGTGAATCATTTCAATTCCGTTAAAAGAAAAACCGTACAACAAATTTCGTTTTCCGGAGCTGATATTTTCAAGTTTCACTGGATTAAAGCCACGTTTTACTGTTTCAATCATGCTCATTATTTTTAGAACTTCAGATTCGCGAGTCGTATTTCCTTTGGCTTTAAAATAATCAAGCAATTGATGAAGAAAAGCATCAAACTGGCTGTCAAAATCAAAGGATTTCGCAAGATATACTTCCTGAACTTTATTAAGTTGATCCAGATGAAACTCCAAAGTCTGCGTCGTATGATGAATCAGTTCCTGCATTACTCAAATGTTATTTGTTCTACTTCTTTACCGTCTTTATCTTTGTAAGACACGATGCGGATTCCTTCCGCTTCCATCGAAACCTGAAGATTGATAAATAATTTGTCTTTATCTTCTGCGGATGTTGTGTTGGGATCAATATAGATATTATTCAGTTTGGAGTTCACAAGCTTATATTTATTCAGCAACACACTAGAGAAGATTTCCTTTAGCTCGTTGACTTCTGTATCTGAACTTCCGTCCTGTGGCCGGAAAATTCCAGTATTTAAAGTTTTTATCTGTGATTTTAAATCTAATTTCACCACCTCTGTTGTGGGAAGCTTTCCAAACTTCTGATCGGTAGACTCCAGTTTTTTAAATATTGATTTAAAATCTTCAGTCTGAATCTGCTTTTTAGAAATTTCTGTGATATTAAGCCTTTTTTCTCTGTTGACGAGACGGATTCTTTCATTTACTTCACCAATCAGCTGATCTTCATTCATTTTAAAATTATACTTTTCATCCGCATCAATATCAGTAATTTTTAGAGGAATTTCCATTTTTACGCTGGGTAAAGCATATCTCGGAGCTGTAAAATATTTCAGATATTCATGTTTGGCGTATTCTTTTGCGATGGCAATAGCGTTTTCGTCTGCTCTTTTACGAGCCTGAATTATCTCATTGTTGAGATAATCCAGGTAATCTGATAATTTTATCATAGTCGTAAAATTTAAAATTTACTGAGCGAGCAAACCTAAAACTTTTTCCAGTCCTGCAGGCATTTCATCGTTGGTTGCCCGTACTTTTACTCCTAAAGAATATTCTTTTTCCACTTTAATTCCTGTGCTTGAAGAACGTTTGTAAGAAACATTTACACTGAATTTTACCGGACCCCATCCTCCCGAAGCACCTGCATCAATCCCAAAATTGCTGCTTACATCTTTGGTGTATGTAGAATTGAGCTTCACATTAAAATCTACTTCACAGGATTCTATTCTGAAGCACGGAACATTCAGTAACGCAATAAACGGAACCGAAAGTTCAACATCCTGCTGAATTGTTTTTGGATTAGAATTGCTTTCAGGTTTTGTGTCATCAAAATCAGGGTTAGGCACATTTTTTTTGTATTTAAAATCTGCCATTCTCAGTTTCTTAGGACTTGCAGGATCGTTGGGATTGGTAGATTCGAAACCAACTTCGTTGATGAAGCTTACTGTTGAAATCGAAGCGTTGGATTGTGCTTTCACACAAGCATCAAGCGGACCTCCGATTACGGTAGCAAAGTCTATACTCCCCAGTTCGGCAGCAAAATCTGCATTGGAGGCATCAGAAGTTCTGAAAATTTCATCATCTGCAGCCATTCTCATAGAAATCATTTTTAAGATTTGTGATGATGCACCGGCTAAAGATTTTTCCCATTTTTCGTCATAAGCAGATTTGAACTGATCAATGATCGAAAGAATTTCTTTTGTTGAAAGATCTTTCAGTTCAGAGATTTCCACTCCTGAAATTTTATCATACACATTCGGAGAAAGTATTTGCTGTACTCCGGATAAAAGTTCAATTAATTCGTTTTTTGATTTTTTGGTGTGATTGGCTTCCAACACCGATTTCAATGTTTCCATTTTGATTTTGTTTTGGTTAATACTAATTTGTAGTACAAATGTATCTCGCTAAAACAGAAAACATTGCAGGTAAATCACCGAAATTGAAAGGGTGTTTTTCCCTAACGGAGAATGTATTGTTTAGTAAATGTTAGTGGTAATAAAAAACTCTTTTAAAAATTTTTAAAAGAGTTTAATGATATTAATAAAGTTAGAAATTATAGTTAATTCGATTTTTTTGCTTTAATCATTGCTTCCAGCGCATCCCACATTTCCTGCGGAATATCTTCCAGCATGTTAAATTCTCCTGCACCCTGCAGCCATTCTCCACCGTCGATGGTTACTACCTCGCCATTCATATAAGCAGAATAGTCAGAAACCAAATATGCTGCAAGGTTTGCCAGTTCCTGATGTTCACCGACTCTTCTCAGCGGCACTTTTTTTCTCATATCAAATTTCTCCTGCAAATCTCCCGGTAGCAGTCGGTCCCATGCTCCTTTTGTAGGAAATGGTCCCGGAGCAATCGCATTGAAACGGATTCCGTATTTTGCCCATTCAACAGCTAAAGATCTTGTCATTGCCAAAACTCCTGCCTTTGCACAAGCAGACGGAACAACGTATGCTGAACCCGTCCAAGCGTAAGTTGTGACAATATTCAATACTGTTCCTGTAGTTTTAGAATCAATCCAATGTTTTCCAATGGAAAGCGTACAGTTTTTGGTTCCTTTCAATACAATATCCAAAATAGAATCAAAGGCAGAATGCGTTAATCTTTCTGTTGGTGAAATAAAATTTCCGGCAGCATTATTCAGAAGAATGTCAATTTTTCCGAATTCCTTTAAGGCAGCCTCTTTCATGGCTTCTACTTCATCCCAGTTTCGTACATCGCATGCTACGCAAAGTACTCTTCCTCCGGTTTGTTCTTCAAGCTCTTTGGCGGTAATTTGTAATTTTTCCAGATTTCTGGATGTGATAACTACTTTTGCGCCCAGTTCAAGAAAGTATTTGGTCATTGCTTTGCCAAGTCCGCTTCCGCCTCCTGTAACAATGGCAACTTTATCTTGTAATGCGCCTTCACGCAGCATAGGTTGTGTGTACAAATTCATATTTTGAATATTTTAACGATAATCAGATAATGTGTGTTTTGTAAATTTAGCATAAAAATTTCTTTTAGCGGTTCGGAAAAGCTATGCTCAAGATATTAACCCTAAAAAACATAAAAGCCTGATAAATAATTATCAGACTTTTTACAACTATAAAACTAAATTAATGTTATTTATCAGCAATTACAACTCCTTTGAATGCAAGTGTTTTAGGTGTTTTGCTGTCACTTGTAGTTACATTGACGGTTTTGGTAAAAGCTCCCGGATTTGCAGCATTATAACTTGCTTCTACAAAGCCTTTTTTGCCGGGTTTAATTTCTGTTTTGGTATAATCGGCAGTAGTGCAGCCGCAAGATGGCGCAACATTTTCTATCATAATTGGCTTTCCGGAAGTATTGGTAAATTCAAATCTGATCAGTTTTGGTTTTCCCTGCGGAATATTTCCCACATCAATAGTCTCTGCTTTCCATTTAATGGCATCAGCTATAACTTTAATAACAGAAGAGCTCTCAACAGGAAATACATTAGCATAAATAGGTGAAAATGCTAAAGCCGCCAAAAGCGCAGAAATGGTAATTTTTTTCATAGTATTTCGATTTTTAAATTAATAATTATTCTAAATATTTTATTTTGATATGACAAATGTATATCTCATAAAGGATTAATTTTGTTAATTGCTCTCTAATGTTTGTTAATAAGTTGTTAATGCTGTATTTCTCATTGTTTTTTTAAATAATATTGTTTCATAATATGGAAATAAAAAAACTTAATATCATTATCAGTTTAGGTTTTGTGGCGATTATCGGAATTTTGATTGCCCAGCTTTTGTGGACGAGACAAGCCTATCATCTGGAGGATAAAAAGTTTAATCAGAAAGTTAATATTGCATTGTTGGAAGTTGTAAAAAAACTCTACGGCTCCAAAGCGTCGTTTACGGAAAATCCGGTACAGAATATAGCAAATGACTATTATGTAGTAGATATTAACAACGAATTTGACCCTACAATTCTGGAGCATTATTTAAAAACGGAATTTACCAGATTTCAGATCAACACAGATTATGTTTATGCGGTTTACAACTGCCACAGTGATCGCATGGTGTACGGAAGATATATCTCAACTAAAGATCAGGAGTCGGAAAGAAAGATGATCAGCTTTCCGAAACATGAAAATCTGGTGTATTATTTTTCAATACGGTTTCCTGATAAAACAACTTATCTTGTAAGCTCACTGAAATTCTGGTATGTATTGACGATTGCTCTCATTGTGATACTTTTTGTTTATGTGTATTCTATTTACACCATTATTCAGCAGAAAAAATTCTCCGAACTTCAACGTGATTTTATCAACAATATGACTCATGAGTTCAAGACGCCATTGTCATCTATTCTTTTGGCAGCAGAAGCTTTGGATAAGCAGGAAACAATTCAAAGCAGCCAAAAATTAAAGACTTATACAGCCATCATTGCCAATCAGGGAAATAAGCTGAATCATCATATCGAAAAAATTCTGAATATTGCTAAAAATGATGCTTCCGGACTAAAATTAAATCTTCAGGAAATACATATTTTATCTTTTCTGAATGATATTAAACAACACATCAGTCAAAAAAATGAAAACGTAAGGATTGATATAAAAATTGAAAGTGAAACTACTATACTGGCAGACGAATTCCATTTCAGCAATGTGGTGCATAATATCATAGATAATTCAATAAAATATTGTGACAGAAAACCTCATATTGAAATTTCTGAAACCAAAGATTCAAAAGGATTTTATTTAAAATTCAAAGACAACGGAATAGGAATTCCGGATAAAAATATTTCATCTGTTTTTGATCAGTTTTACAGAATAAATACCAGAAAATCTGATGAAGTCAGTGGGTTTGGGCTTGGATTATTTTACGTAAAAAAAATTGTACAGCAGCACCGGTGGAAAATCTCGGTTGAGAATAATCCAGATCAGGGTATTACCATTACGATCTTTATTCCCTTTCAAAATTAACAGATATGGAGAAATCTAAAATTTTATATGCCGAAGATGATCAGACGATTGCATTTCTGATTCAGGACAGTCTGGAAAATCATTATGACATTCACTATTGTGCGGACGGAAAAACTGCATTGGAAGCCTTTCGCAATTACGATTTTGATATTTGTCTTCTGGATATCACGATGCCCGGAATGGACGGTTTTGAACTTGCAGAACACATCAGAAATGCAGATTCTGAAATTCCTATTATTTTTATTTCTGCCAAATCTTTAAAGGAAGACCGGATTAAAGGTCTAAGGCTTGGAGCCGATGATTATCTGGTAAAACCTTTCAGTATTGAAGAACTCATTCTCAAAATTGAAATTTTTCTGAAAAGATCAAAAAAGACACAACCCGTCTCTCTAAATTACGGAATAGGCAATTTTTCTTTTGATCCTCAAAATTATACTTTAAAAGATCAATCAGGCAAAATGGTTTCGCTAACTCAGAGAGAATCAGAATTATTACTTTTTTTTATTAAAAATAAAAATACGGTTCTGAAAAGACAGGAAATTCTGAAAGCAATCTGGGGAGATGATGATTATTTCATGGGACGGAGTTTAGATGTTTTTATTTCCAGGCTGCGAAAGATTTTTTCTTTTGAAGAAAATATAAGAATAGAAAACATTCATGGAATCGGCTTCAGGTTTTCAGAGAAATAATCTTTTTCTGGCTTTATATGATTGTTTCTAATTAAAACTTAGGCTAAACCAGGAATTTTAAAAAGATAATTCAACAATTTTTTAATATTTTCAGATTTCAAATTATTAGATTATTGGTTTTGGCTACAATAATCTTTGATTTGGTCACATTGTTCTGTTTATCAATCATCAACTTTGTACTGTAAATAATTAACCCCATTAAAAACAATCAAAATGAGTACAAAAAAAGTATGGTTTGTAACAGGCGCTTCAAAAGGTTTAGGACTAACATTAGTAAAAAAATTAATAGCTGAAGGTTATTCCGTTGCGGCAACTTCAAGAAATATTTCAGAATTACAGAAAGTCATCAGCGCAGAAAATTCTGATTTTCTTCCACTGGAAGTTGATCTGGTGAATGAAAATTCTGTTTCAGAAGCGATTTCTAAGACAGTTGAGAAATTCGGGAAGTTAGATGTAATTGTGAATAATGCCGGTTACGGACAATTGGGAACTTTGGAGGAACTGACCGACAAAGAAAGCCGCCAGAATTTCGACACCAATGTCTTTGGTTCTCTTAATGTTATCAGAAAATCAATGCCATATCTTAGAGCACAGAAAAGCGGTCTTGTTATCAACATTGCATCCATTGGCGGATTGACCGGAGATTTTCCTGGTTGGGGAATCTATTGCGCAACCAAGTTTGCAGTCGTAGGCTTCACGGAAGGTTTGGCTGCTGAGGCGAAAGAATTTGGCGTGAATGCTACGGTGGTTTATCCCGGATATTTCAGAACTGAATTTCTTACCGGAGGTTCACTTCGCACTCCTGAAAATGAAATTGATGCGTATACGATGACAAGACAAATCCAAAAAGCACACGAGCAGGACATCAATGGCAATCAGCCCGGCGACCCGGAAAAAGCAGCGGTGGCGCTGGTAGAATTAGCAGCAATGGAAAATCCGCCGGTTCATTTAGTTTTAGGTTCCGATGCTTTTCAAATGGCAAGCAATAAATTAAGCACACTTCAGAATGAAATTTCTGATTTCAAAACATTAAGTATTTCAACAGATTATTAATTTTGTAAGGCAGCAGTTGACGGATTGTTGCCTTTAATTTTTCAAGATTATGACTAACAGAAAATTATACACTATAGACACTGTTACTGAATTTCACAGGATTTGCGGATTGTCTCAGCCTCAGCATCCGCTGGTTAGTCTGGTGGATTACAGTCAGGTAGAATATCAAATTGATGAGCCTGAAATCAGCTGGGTTCAGGAGTTGTATTTTATGGGATTCAAGCGAAATCTGCAAGGTAAGTTGCATTACGGACAGAGCCAATATGATTTTGACGGTGGTCTGATGTGCTTCATTGCTCCGAGACAACTGGTTAGGATGATTATTGACAATTACGACACAAAACCTTCGGGATTTCTTTTGGCTTTTCATCCGGATTTCATTTGGAATACGCCTTTGGCAAAGACCATTCACAATTATAAATTCTTCGGTTACGATGTGAATGAAGCTTTGTTTCTCTCCGAAAAAGAAGAGGAAACTTTAATCGGTTTTTTTAAAGGCATTGAAAGAGAATACCAATCTGGAATTGATGAATTCACTCAGAGTATCATCATTTCCCAAATTGAAGTGATTTTGAATTACTGCGAACGGTTTTATCAAAGACAATTCATCACCAGAAAAAAGAGCAATCACCAGATTTTGGATAAATTGGAAAATATTCTGGAAGATTATTTCAATAACAAAGTCATCGACAAAGGTTTGCCAACCGCCAATTATATTGCTGAATCACTAAATATTTCTACTAATTATTTAGGAAGTCTTTTGAAATCTCTGACTGGGCAAACCACGCAGCAACACATTCACGAAAAACTGATTGAAAAAGCAAAAGTAAAGCTTTCCACGACTGAACTTTCAGTGAGCGAGATTGCTTATGAATTGGGATTTGAGCATTCGCAGTCTTTCAGCAAATTATTTAAAGCTAAAACAGATATTTCACCTTTGGAGTTTCGGAAGTCGTTTAATTGAGGTTTTTTCTTGTAGAATGAATAGGTTTTTCAGCTTAATCTTCGGGAGATCAGAATAAAAAAATGCAAATCTGCAGTTGTGCAAATTTGCATTTTAAAATTATTCTTCTACTTCAAAAAGCAACCGCTCCCCGAATTTTTCTTCATTGATTATTCCGTTATCGTAAACTAAATTTCCATTAACGAAAGTATGGGTGACTTTTGAACGAAAACTCATCCCTTCCATTGGGCTCCAGCCGCATTTATAAAGTATGTTTTCTTTTTCAACAGTCCAGTTGGTATCCAAATCTACCAAAGCCAGATCAGCTTTGTAGCCTTCTCTGATGAAGCCTCTTTTTTCAATTCTGAATAAAACTGCAGGATTGTGACACATTTTTTCGACAATTCTTTCCAAAGAAATTTTGCCTGTATGGAAATTTTCTAGCATTGCAGCTAAAGAATGCTGTACTAAAGGTGCACCGGAAGGACATTTTGTATAGACATTCTGTTTTTCTTCCCAGGTATGTGGTGCGTGATCAGTAGCAATTACATCAATTCTGTCGTCCAGCAACGCCTCCCAAAGTCCGTCTTTATCTTTTTGAGTCTTTACAGCAGGATTCCATTTGATAAGTCCGCCTCGTGTTTCGTAATCTTCATTGGTGAAAGTCAAATGATGAACACAAACTTCCGCCGTAATTTTTTTATCCCTTAATGGAATGTCATTTCTGAAAAGTTCCATTTCTTTTGCGGTTGAAAGATGAAAAACGTGCAGTCTCGCTCCGGTTTTTTTGGCAAGTTCAATAGCTTTTGATGATGATATGTAGCAGGCTTCTTCGCTTCTTATTAAATGATGAAATTTAACCGGAATATCTTCACCGTACTCTTCAAGATACTTTTCGGTATTGGCTCTGATGGTCGCTTCATCTTCACAATGAACGGCAATCAGCATTTTGGTGTTGCTGAATATTTTTTCCAGTGTTTCAGGATTATCAACAAGCATATTTCCTGTAGATGAGCCTAAAAATAATTTTATTCCCGGAACATTTCTGGGGTTGGTTTTCAGAATTTCTTCCAGATTATCATTAGTTCCGCCCATCATAAAGCCGTAATTGGCGAAAGATTTTTGCGCAGCAATCTCATATTTATCCGCCAATAATTCCTGAGTAACGGCATTGGGAACCGTATTTGGCTGTTCAATAAAACTCGTGGTTCCGCCCGCAATGGCAGCACGGGATTCAGATTCAATATCGCCTTTGTGGGTTAAACCCGGCTCGCGAAAATGTACCTGATCGTCAATCACTCCGGGTAAAAGATATTTTCCGGAAGCGTCGATAATCTGATCCACATTGTCTTCAGAAATATTGTTGGAAATTCTGGAAATCCAGTCGTTTTCGATAAGGATGTCATTTTGAGAAACAATTCCTTCATTTACGATCTTTGCATTTTTGATGAGCGTTTTCATTTTACTTTCAGTTAAATTGATATTTCACAAATTTAATCTTTTCAGAAGTTATTTTTAAGACATCAATCAGAAAATTGTGAATTCTAATATTTACATTTGCATTTTAAAAAACAAGTTTTGTATAAGAAATTATTCGGACAGACCGCTGTATATGGTTTAAGCTCAGTTTTGATAAGGGTTTTCCCGTTTTTAATTGCTCCGATTGTTACCGATGCATACGGTCCGGCTGCATCATCTCCGTTTGTTGACTGGTATTCTATTGCAGGGGTGATTACGGTTTTTCTTACCCACGGGATGGAAACTTCCTTTTTCCGTTTTGCCCAAGAAGACAAGATTGATAAAAAAACGCTTGTATCTACCTGTGCAATGAGTATTCTTACCGCGGGTTTCATATATCTTATTTTAGGATACGTTTTCAGGCAGGATCTGGCAAATGCTTTTGAAACGCCCGATCAGGTCAATTATCTGGTGATTTTCCTTTTTATTCTTTCCTTTGACGCATTTTCAACGATTCCTTCTGCTGTTTTAAGGCTTGAAGGAAAGCCGATTTTGTATATGTTATCAAAAGTCATCGGTTCTTTGGTTTACTATTTTCTTGTTGTTTTCTTCATCAAATGGCTTCCAAATTATCCTAATGGAATTTTAGGAATAAAATACGATCCCGAAATAGGAGTAGGATATGTATTTATTGCCAATTTGGTGCAGAGTATTATTACATTAGCAATTGTAGGAAAAGAATTTGTGAATTTCAGTTTCAGAAAATTTGATTTTAAGCTCTGGAAAAGAATTATGAATTATTCATGGCCGGTAATGATTGCTGGTTTGGCAGGAATCGTTAATCAAACCTTAGATCGGCAGTTCCTTAAGTTTTTACTACCGAAAGAAGAGGCTAAGCATCAAATAGGAGTATACGGAGCGGTGTATAAAATCGCAACCTTTATCACGGTTTTCAGACAGGCTTATCAACTGGGAATTGAGCCTTATTTTTTCTCAAGTTTTAAAGATAAAAACAATCATAAAACGTACGCTGTTCTGATGGATGTTTTTGTAATCTGCAACTGCTTGATCTATATCGGGCTGATGGTGAATCTGCAATGGATATCAGAAAAATACTTAAAAAACCCTTTGTACTATGAAGGTATTGAAATTATTCCTTTTGTAATGTTGGGTGCATTGTTTTTAGGAATTTATCTGAATCTTTCAATTTGGTACAAACTTTCTGACCAGACCAGAGTAGGACTGTATATTTCCTTGATTGGTGCGGCAATTACAATTCTCATCAACTTTATTTTCATTCCGAAATACGGTTATTGGGCAAGTGCATTTGCCGCTTTAATTACTTATTCAAGCATGATGATTATTTCATATATTTGGGGAAAAATACAATATCCTATTCATTATAATATCAAGAAAATACTTATTTATTTATCATTATCTGTTGTCATTTCAATGATTTCGTTCTACTATTTCAGAGAAAACTATTTTGTAGGAAATGGATTGTTTCTTTTATTCATAGCCTTTTTAGTTTACAATGAAAGATTGATGATTAATAAAATACTCAGGAAAAATTAAACTTTTAAATTAACTATAAAAAAATAAGCATATGAAAATAATCGTTCCTATGGCGGGGAAAGGTTCCCGACTAAGACCACATACTTTAACTGTTCCTAAGCCGCTGATTCCAATTGCAGGAAAACCTATTGTGCAGAGACTGGTAGAAGATATTGCTAAGGTTGCGGGAGAAAAAATTGATGAAGTTGCTTTTATAATCGGAGATTTTGGAGCTGAAGTTGAAAGCTCTCTGATTAAAATTGCAGAAAATTTAGGAGCAAAAGCGAGTATTTATGTGCAAAACGAAGCTTTGGGAACAGCGCATGCTATAAAATGTGCAGAACAATCTATGCAGGGGAATGTGGTAATTGCGTTTGCAGATACGCTTTTCAGAGCAGATTTTACTTTGGATACCAATGCAGACGGTGTGATCTGGGTAAAGAAAGTAGACGATCCTTCTGCTTTCGGTGTTGTGAAATTGGATGATTATGGTTTTATTACAGATTTTATCGAAAAACCGCAGACTTTTGTTTCTGATCTCGCCATTATCGGAATTTATTATTTCAATTCTGCGGAAAAACTGATGGCTGAAATTAATTATATCATGGATAACGATATTAAAGTAAGCGGAGAATATCAGTTGACAACAGCTTTGGAAAACCTTCGTCAAAAAGATGCCAAGTTTTCTTTAGGAAAAGTAGATGATTGGATGGATTGCGGAAATAAAAACGCAACTGTAGAAACCAATGGTAAGATTCTGGAATATGAGAAAAATCTTTTTACACAATATCCTGAGTCGGCAAATATTCAGAATTCTTTGATCATTCAGCCGTGTTATATAGGAGAAGGAGTTGAAATTTCAAACTCGAAAATTGGTCCTTATGTTTCTTTGGGTAAAGGAACAAAAGTAATTAATTCGAATATTGACAATTCTTTAATTCAGGAGAAAACAGTGATTGATCACGGGAATCTTTCCAACTCAATGATCGGAAGTTCAGCACAGTACTTTGGAGTAGCCAGAGAAATTTCTTTAGGAGACTTCTCAGTTTTGGATTTTTTATCTAAATAAAACTAAAATAAATGATGTATAAAAACCACACAATACTATTTTGTGTGGTTTGGCGTTAATATTGCAAAAAAAATCATTGAATCTGAGTATAATGCAAGTTTTGAATCAGGTTAAAAAATGTTTCTTATGAAAAAATGGACTCTTTTACTCATTATAATATTAACGATACTTTCGTGCAAGTCTAAAAAGGGATTGACTCAGAACTCCTCAGAAACCGACAGTACTCAAATATCAACCGATCAAAACCTGCCTAAAGACGCAAAGAATATTCAGGACAGACTTACTTTTTACGAGAAAATTTTTATTCATCCAAAATTTGAATCGGTAAAGATCAACAGTAAAATCACGGCAGATCAGTTAAGGGTAAGTCCGCTTGACGCAACCATTTATATAGAGAATGATAAAAAAATATGGTCAAACATTAGTTTTCTTGTATTTCCTGCTGCAAGAGCTTTGATAACACCTGAAGGAATTAAGGCAATTGACAGATACAACAAAAATTATATTGATTCTGATTTTGATTATCTCAACAACCTTCTGAATGTAAATTTTATTGATTACAAAACTTTGGAAAAAATACTGATGGGACGCACTTTTATGCATATTACCAACAGTAATTCCAATATTGTAAAAAACTCCCTGGGTTATCAGCTTACTTCTATTGCCAATCAGAAAATAGTAACGAATGATGTTGTAAGAGAATATAAAATGGAAATGCAGTACACAGATGATTTTAATTTATATTGGGTCAAATTAAGTGATGTGAAATCCAATGATGCAATTGAAATCGTATATGAAAACTGGGAGACCTTTCCGAACGAAGTAAAGCTTCCGAAAAATGTTAAAATAATTATAAAAGGATCAAAATCAAGTCAGATTTTACTGGAAAATACGAAATTTGAATTTTCCAGAATGGAGACACCTTATTCCGTTCCGGGCAGCTATAAGAAAATTGATATTAAATGATTAAAAGAATTAGCATTTTAATAGGCATTTTGACGTTCGGATTGCAGTTTGGTCAGCAAAATAAGGAGCAATTGCAAAAGCAGAATGCAGATCTGAAAAAACAGATCGCCCAGATAAATTCAGAACTGGCGAAAACCAGAAATGAATCAAAATTATCACTATCATATCTTAATAATGTTAATCAGAAATTAGCACTTAGAGAAAAAGTTTACAATAATACACAGAAAGAAAAAAGATTCATTGAAGATGAAATTTATCTTCGTCAGTTAGAAATAAACAGGCAAAACCGGGAGCTGGCTGTTCTGAGAAAAAATTATGCTCAGGTTTTGGTAAATGCTTACAAAAACAAAGGAGTGCAGAATAAAGTTACCTTTATTCTTTCATCAAAAAGTCTGGGAGAAGCCCTAAGAAGAGTACAGTATTTAAAGGAATATTCTGAGTATCAGGATAAAAAAGCGGCAGAAATTACTACCGCAGCACAAGAACTCAAAAAATCTGTTGAGCAAAAGAAAAAATCAGTAGTAGAGAAGGAGGTTTTGTTGGTTAACCAACAAAAAGATCTTACAACGATTAATGTTGAGAGGCAGCAGAAAGAGCAACTGGTGAATGAGTTTAAGAAAAATGAAAGCAAGCTAACTGCCGAACTGAAGCAGAAGCAGGCTCAGTCTAAAGCTCTGGAAGGAAAAATAAGATCTATTATTGCTGAAGAAATCAGAATTGCAAAAGCTGAAGAAGAAAGCCGAAAGAAAGCTGAAGCAGAAAAGATACGTTTGGCAAAGCTTGCCGCAGAGCGGGAGAAAGCAAGGATTGATGCAGAGAATAAAGCAAAAGCAGAAGCATTAGAAAGAGAAAGAAAGCTTGCTGAAGCAGAAGCAAAAAAAGCAGCTGATTTAGCCGCTAAAAGAGCAGAAGAAGAAAGAAGAAGAAATGAAGATGCGGCAAGAAATGAAGCGACAGCTAAAGATGAGACCAGAAAGCTGGCTGCCAAAAAAGCGTCAGATGAAGCCGCGTTGAAAGCAAAAGAAGCAAATGATAAGCTAATTGCGGCAAAAGCTGCGGAATCTGATCTGGAAAAGAAAAAAGATGCCGAGAAAAAAGCAGCGGAGACAAAAGCAATGACCAATTTTGGGGTATCAACTGCTGCCGGAAACAATTTTGCTGCCAATAAAGGGAGAATAGCAATGCCGGTATCAGGAACAATTACCCACAGATTCGGAAGACAGCAACACCCTGTTTTCAAATCTATCTGGGAAGAAAATAACGGGATTAAAATAGCAGTGTCAAAAGGAACTTCTGCAAGGGCTGTTTTTCCCGGAACCGTAGCACAGGTAATTCCTTCTGCTGATGGCACAAAGACGGTAATGGTAAAACATGGTGATTATTTTACGATTTACTCAAACTTAAAAGACAATACTGTTTCTAAAAATCAGCAGGTGTCTGCAGGAACCATAGTAGGAACTGTCGCTGAAGATTTTGACGGTACATATACTTTAGATTTCCAGATTTGGAACGGAAATAATGCAGTAGATCCATTAGGTTGGGTTACATATTAAAAAAAGATTAACTTTGTAAAAAATATAGCGATGCATACATTAACAATATTAGCTTTATCTTGGCAGCATATTCTTATCGTTGCGGTACTTTTACTGATTCTTTTCGGGGGTAAAAAAATTCCGGAAATGATGAGAGGAATGGGATCCGGGATCAAAGAATTTAAAGATGCAATAAAAGAGGACGAAAAACCGGAATCAAAAACGGAAAATACCTCTTCGAGTACAACAACAAACAGTAATTAAAATTCTTTTATTAAATGAATTTTTCGGATACTGCCTGGAAAGTCTTCAATCAATCAGTTGAAGACTATCATATTTTAGACAATATAGAAACATCAATAACCAATCCTTTTCCGGAAGGAAGTTTGGAACGGATTTTGTATGCTAAAAACTGGATTGATACCGTTCAGTGGCATTTAGAAGATATTATCAGAGATGAGAATATCAATCCTGTGGAAGCGCTTCAGCTGAAGAGAATGATTGATGCTTCCAATCAGAAAAGAACAGATTTGGTAGAGTTTATAGATGGTTGGTTTTTGGATCATTATAAAGATGTAAATCCTAAAAAAGATGCCAAAATCAATACTGAAACGCCTGCATGGGCTGTAGACAGGTTGTCTATTTTATCGCTTAAAGTTTTTCATATGGCTTTGGAAGCAAACCGGGAAACTGCAAGTGAAGAGCATAGAATAAAATGTCAGGAAAAACTGGATGTTCTGCTTTCCCAAAAAGAAGACCTGTCAGTTTCAATAGATCAGCTGCTGAAAGATATAGAAAACGGTGATGTTAAGATGAAGGTGTACAAACAGATGAAAATGTACAATGATGAAAGTCTTAACCCAATCCTTTATCAAAAGGAGCAAAAATGAAAAGACTTTTTATTGTCGGAATAATTTCAGTATTTATTACCTCATGTGCCACCGAAAAGCTTAATCTGTCACCTCTTTCGGATAGTGCATCAGGAAGTAATTCGGAAGGCTCTAAAGGAGTAGGGATTAATATTACTGAAAATATAAATGCTTCTGAAATTACCAATCTTATTTCTTCATTTCCCAGATTTTCCAATTCAGCCTTAAACGAAGAGGTTACGGTGTTGAAGTATACATTGCAGAACTATCTGTATGCTGTGGAATCTGGAAATGTTTCAGGAAAGAGCAAGGCAATAAAAAACTTAGAAAAATCTTACAAAAGCATTCAAAAGCTTAGAAGATTCCTTAAAAAAGATGATGACGAGGTATTAAACCGATATTTGGTAAGACTTAAAACCAATATCTCCGTTATCGAAGATTCTGTAAACGGAAAAAAATAAACACAATTATATTCAATGATCAAAATTCAGGCGGAAGCTAATGTTCCTACGGAGCACGGTAATTTCCGGATGATAGCCTTTTCGGAAGATGAAAATGACTGGATGCCTCACTTGGCGATAGTTTCCGAAACTACAGATTTTTCAAAGCCCGTTAATGTTCGTTTTCATTCGGAATGTATAACAGGAGAAGTTTTTCATTCTAAAAAATGCGAATGCGGTCAGCAGCTTGATTCAGCAATGAAATTTATGCATGAAAATGGCGGGGTAATCATTTATCTTCGTCAGGAAGGACGGAATATCGGAATTATAAACAAACTCAAGGCGTACTCGCTACAGGAAAAAGGATTAGATACAGTACAGGCAAATCTCGAATTGGGACTTCCAGCCGATGACCGAAACTTTGGGATTGCTATTGAAATTCTCAATCAGCTTAATATTAAAGATGTTAATCTTTTAACCAATAATCCTGAAAAAGTGAAGTTTGTAGAAGAGAGTAACATTCATCTCAACTCAAGAATTCCTCTTCAGATTCCGGCAAACGATATAAGCCGGAGTTATCTGCAGACGAAGAAAACCTTTTTCGGTCACTTTTTAGATGACTGAAACTTACTAAAAGCTCCAATTACATAGTAATTTGGAGTTTTTTTATTACCACAGGTCTTTTAACTTTAAAAAATTAGTAGAGTAATTCTATGATTATTTTTTTATAGTTTACCTAACTTTAGAAATTGCTTCAGCCTCTAATAAAATCGTTTAAATTTTAATGAAAACAATTGTCATATTTTTAATTTTAACTTTAGTTTCATGTGAAAACTTTCGCATGATGAAATTAAAATCTATCCTGTAATCAATAAGAAAGATTCCATACTCATCTTAACAATTAAGAATGATACAGATTCTGACGTAATGATTGAATTTCCTGCTCTTGATTTTTTTTATTACAGGGACGAATTTGAAGCGAGTACACCGGAGGTATTGTATATTCAACAATCTGTTGAAGGTTTAGATGACGAAAACGATCTGATGATTTATAAAAATAATCACTGCAAAACAGTATCGAAAGTAATGAATTCAAATTCCATTATCATTCCTAAGTTCATTAAAAAAAATAGTGAAAAAAAATATTGCCTTAAAATAGACCGATATAGAAAAGGTGAAACTCTGGTTTTCAGCGATGCTGGCTTTGATGAGCTAAATATACCTTATAAGAAAAAACCAACGCTCAATAATATTAAAACCTATAGCTGTGCCGGATATAAATATTTTACAGGTAAGTTTTCTTTTTATCCAAATAAAATTGTTTTAGAATAAAAAGGTAATCAAAATATTAAAAGCTCCGGATAATTATTCGTCCGGAGCTTTTTCATTATAAAAATTTGAAAAGATTCTTAATTGAGTTTTTTGATTTTTGAATCATCAATGTTGTAATATTTAATTACGGCATTGTAGTCACTATAATCTACAGGAGGCTTTACGCTTTTCAAAAACCCTGCAGGTACTAAAACAATTCTGAATGTTTGATTGTTGTAATATTGAGGTGAACCTACTATGTTGAATGTTGCATTTACGTAAATCTGAATATCATTTTTGGTAAAATCGAAATCATAATCAACCTCCTCACCATTGCTCAGATAAATAGTCTTAGGAATCTGCTCCCAAACATCATTTCCGTTGGAAACACCTTTCAAGCGATAAACCAAAGCTACATCAGAATCCAGCATTCCGTATTGGCTGATTGACTGGTTAATAAAATGTAATTGTGCTGTGTTATCATATTGGAAGCTTCTTGTGATTTCAAACACACCAGAATAAGTGTCATTGTCAACAATTTGAACTTCATCATCGTTATTGTCGCAGCTTACAGCAAACATGCTTAATAAAGCTAAAGCGAAAATGGAAAATAGTTTTTTCATTTAAAAAGTTTTATACTGACCAAGCGAGATCAAAACATATACCAAAAATTATAAAAACTTTAGTACTGATCTTTTTTTTAATTGTATTTTTGTTCATATTCAAAATCTCATGAGGAAATTTGTTTTTAGCTGCCTTTCGGTGATGATCATTTTCACTTCAACGGTTTCGGCTCAATATCAGCCTAAAAACCTGTCTAAAGCAGATTTGAGAAAAGCTCAGGATTGGGTAAACCAAACCTATAACAGCCTTTCGCAGGAAGAAAAACTAGGGCAGCTTTTTATTGTTGCTTTGTATACCAATAAAGGTGATGATCATATCAATCAGGTAAGAAATATTGTTCTGAATGATAAGATAGGAGGTTTAATTTTAATGCAGGATGATGCAGCAAAGGAAATTACTTTGGTGAATGAATTTCAGCAAAAATCAAAAGTTCCGCTGATGATCGGAATGGATGCCGAATGGGGGCTTTATCAAAGAATTGCAAAAGCACATAAATTCCCATGGGCAATGACTTTAGGGGCCATTCAGGATAAAGAGCTGATCTACGAAATGGCAGCCAAAATAGCAGAAGATTGTAAAAGAATGGGCATCAACTGGGATTTTGCTCCTGTTGTAGATGTAAATACCAATCCGAATAATCCTATTATCGGAAACCGAAGTTTCGGATCTGAAGTTTCCAATGTTACCAAATCTGCACTGTTTTATGCCAATGGTCTACAGGATCATCATATTCTTGCCGCTATTAAACATTTCCCAGGTCATGGCGATACCAGCACAGATTCTCATCTGGATCTGCCTGTAGTTTCTCATGATCTCGAAAGATTAAACAAAGTAGAGCTGGCTCCATTTAAATCATTGATGAATAAAGGAATCGGGGGCGTCATGGTGGCTCACTTGTATGTTCCGAGTCTGGAACCCGAAAAAGGTATTCCTGCATCTGTTTCTAAAAAAATTATCACAGGGCTATTAAAAGAAAAATTGGATTATAAAGGTTTGATTATTACTGATGCTCTCAATATGGGCGCAGTGACTAATAAATACAAGCCCGGAGAATTAGATGCTCTGGCTTTTAAAGCGGGCAATGATATTATGCTGTTTTCTCAGGGGGTTGCAGAAGGCAAAAAACTCATTCAAAAAGCAATAGATATTGGAGAAATCTCTCAGAACAGAGTAGAGGAAAGTGTGAAAAAGATATTGCTTACCAAATATTTTTTAGGATTAAATGAATACATACCAAGAAATCCTGACAATATTAACCATGATCTCAATAACGATTCCCACAAAAAGCTGGTTCAGAATCTTTATTCAAATGCTTTAACTTTATTAAAAGACGAAAAGAAGCTGCTTCCTCTAAAGCCTGAAAATACTTACTATTACATTCCATTGGAAGAAGCTCCTTATCAAACTTTTGCTGATAGACTAAATGTAAATTCAAATATTATTGTGAAAAAAGCTTCAGAAATATCTTCCATTCCTGCAAATTCTACGGTAATTGTTGGTTTTCACAAAGATAATTCTTCGGCATATAAACCGTATAAAATCTCAGCAGAATCTAAAAAACTGCTTACACAGTTAGAGAAAAATCAAAATGTTATTTTAAATGTGTTTGGAAGTGCGTATGCTTTGAAAGACATTAATCTTTCTAAAACGTCTACGGTTCTCGTTTCATACGAAAATAATGAAGATTCTATGAATGCAACTGCCGATGCACTTAATGGTAAAACAAAAATATCAGGAAGGCTACCTGTTTTGGTTAATGAAAGTTTAAAAGCCGGAATGGGAATGGACTTAAAATCCTGTTCAAAATAAATAATAAAAAAGAAAAATGAAAATAGGAATACTTTGCTACCCGACTTACGGTGGAAGCGGAATTGTAGCTACAGAACTCGGGATGTCTCTGGCCAATAAAGGGTATGAGGTACACTTTATCAGTTCGGCACTTCCGGCAAGATTAGATATTACCAATCCTAATATTTTTTTTCATAAAGTAAATGTACAGACATATCCGCTTTTTCAATATCAGCCTTATGATATTGCGCTAAGCTCCATGATTTACCGCGTTGTGAATCTTTATAAGCTGGATCTGCTTCATGCCCATTACGCAATTCCTTATGCGTATGCTGCTTTCACTGCAAAGCAGATGCTGAAAGAAGACGGAAATGATATTCCTCTGGTAACTACACTTCACGGAACAGATATAACTTTAGTAGGTCAGCATCCAAGCTATAAACATGCGGTGGAATTTTCAATCAATCAATCGGATGCCATTACATCGGTTTCTGAAAGTCTTAAAAAAGATACACTGCAGTTTTTTAATATTAAAAAAGAAATTCAGGTGATTACCAATTTTATTGATAATTCTGAATTTAATGTAATTAATGAATGTCAGCGAACACAATTCGCAGGTCCGGATGAAAAAATCCTGATCCATGTCTCCAATCTCCGTCCGGTAAAAAGGGTAGAAGAAGTTCTGAATATTTTCAAAAATGTTGAAAAGAAAGTTAAGTCTAAACTGATTATCATCGGTGAAGGTCCAGAAATGGAAAAAGTAAACCAATTTCTGGAAGAAAATCCGCACTTGATTTCAAAAATAAGACTCTTAGGGAAAGTCAATGATCTGTATAAGATTTTGCAGCTTTCAGATGTGTTTCTGCTTCCGTCTGAGCAGGAAAGCTTTGGTTTGGCGGCTTTGGAAGCTATGGCGGCAAATACCCCGGTAATCAGTTCGAATGCAGGAGGGATTCCTGAAGTTAATATTCAGGGTGAGACGGGTTATCTGGCTGAAATAGGAAATGTTGAAGCCATGAGTAATTACTGCATTAAACTATTGAGCAATGACGAGCTTTTAGCCCAAATGAAACTGAATGCTAAAGAACAGGCAATAAAATTTGACCTAAAAAATATTCTCCCGATTTACGAGCAAATGTATAAAGCAACAATCGAAAAGTTCAGAGGAGCGCTTGCTTTGTAGCAATATTTGTATTGGATGTAAATTTTATCCAGAATTGAAATTTTTTAGAACAAATAATCCACGGCTTTTGCTGTGGGTTTCATAACCGTGTTTTTTTAATAGTTTATTTTTGAATTTTTCAAATATAAATGATTTTTTTAATGTATAATTCACCCATGTTCTTTATTGGTTTAAGATTTTTTCACGCAAAGATTTATTTTGAAAATGTTTTATTTTAAGATGCAAAGGCAATCAATTGTTTCGCAAAGTCAAATATAGCTTCATCAAATCAACCTGTTGATTCAATTTTGCTCCTTGTATATAAGATTATTTTGATAAAACTTTGCGTTAAATATGCGTGAAATTTTCCTGTAATAAGTTTGTTGTAAATTTTCACGCAAAGATTTACTTTCAAAATGTTTTATTTTAAGTTGCAAAGGCAATCAATTGCTTCGCAAAACGTGAAAATATTGCTTCATCAAATCAAACTGTTGATTCAACTTTGCTCCTTATATATAAGATTATTTTAATAAAACTTTGCGTTTAAAATATGTATTGAATGTCCATAGAATAAGTTTTTTGTTATTTCTGCAAAACTAAATCGCTAATGCGACAAAACTTAAAGTATTTGGAATCAATATCGTTTTTAATTTCTATTAATCTTTTTGATATTACTTAAGAAATACAATAATTATTAAATCGCAATAATTTTAAAAATAAATGGAACTTATAAAATAGTTTTAATAATTTAGTGTTGATTACAAAAACACCCGATGAACGAAAAACTTTTACAGTACCTCTGGAATTACAAGATTTTTACGGACTATAATTTTAAAGACATAGATGGTAATTCTATTGAAATTATAGACTACGGGAAGTGGAACTCAGATTCCGGGCCGGATTTTTTGATGGCAAAAATTAAAATCAATGACTTAATCCTGGTGGGAAATATAGAGCTTCATATCAAGTCTTCTGACTGGATTTTTCATCAGCATTCCCAAAATCCCGATTATAAAAATATTATCCTTCATGTTGTTTTTCAGAATGATGCAGATATTCAGGAACATAAAAGTAGAAATATTCCCACACTTGAACTCAGACATTATGTGGATGAAAATGTCTTCAGAAAATATGAGCATTTGATGGATGAAAATCAATTTATTCCATGTGAAAAGATTTTCAGTCCTGATAAAATCCCCGTAAACTTCCATGAGGAAAATTTACTTAGAAGGCTGGAAGAGAAATCTCTAACGATAGAACAGGATCTTAAAATTCATAAAAACAATTATGAAGCAGTGTTGTTTCAGCACTTGGCTTATGCCTTTGGTCTGAAAATAAATGCAGCTGTTTTTAAGCAATTGGCGGAAACCATAGATTTTGTGGTTGTTAATAAAATCAGGCAAAATAAAACGCAGTTGGAGGCCTTGTTTTTCGGAATTGCAGGCTGGCTTCAGAATCCTGGAGATGAGCCGATGAGAATATGGAAAAGAGAGTTTGATTTTTTAAAAGCTAAATATAATCTTCCAGAAATTACAGTTGCTCCGAAATTTCTCAGGCTTCGTCCTCCAAATTTTCCTACGATTCGTTTGTCACAGTTGGCAGATTTATATTTCAGGCATCAGAATTTATTTTCAAAAATTATTTCGGCTGAAAGTATAGATGAGATACTTCTTATTTTCGGCGATGTACAGGCTTCTGAATATTGGAATAATCACTTCAGTTTCGGAAAATTATCTACCATAAATCATCCAAAAATTCTGACGTCTGAGTTTATTGAGATTGTTATTCTTAATGCTGTTTTACCGGTAAAATTCACGTATGAAAAACATCTAAATGAAAGCATTACAGATCATATTCTTAGTTTTTATACGGGGATTCCGGCAGAAAAAAATTCCATAGTGCAGCAATGGAAAAATTTAGGCTTAAAAATTGATCATTCTTTAATAAGCCAAAGCCTGATTTATCACCACAAACATTTTTGTGAAGTGAAAAATTGCTTAAATTGCGGGATCGGATTTAAAATTTTAAAAGATTCTTATCATGTTTGATAATCTTCGTCATAAAATGGAGCGCGAATGGTTCGGGGTTCTTACCAGAATGGGAGCCAAATTGGGAATTCCTGTATCCAAACTCAGGGTATTTTTTATTTATTCCACATTTGCAACGGCAGGATTTTTCTTTTTGATCTATCTGGGTCTGGCTTTCACGCTTTGGGTAAAAGATATTTTTATAACAAGAAGACCAAGTGTTTTTGACCTTTAAAAAAGATGGAGTTTTTACAAGTTACTTCGGCTGATGATTACAGAATCAAAAAAATATTTGATTCTTATTCTTCCACTTTTCCGGAGGATGAGAGGAGAGAGTGGTTTCAGTTTGTAAGACTATTTGTACATTCCAAAGTAAAGGTATTCTCTGTTTTGGATGAAGCTCAAAATATAGGCTACCTTATTATCTGGGAACTTTCCCAATTTACTTTTGTTGAGCATTTTGAAGTTTTTGATGAGTTCAGAAGTCGTAACATGGGGTCTCAGATTACAGCATTTTTACTAAAAAGCTACCCGAGAATCATTCTGGAAATAGAGCCGGAAAGCCTGAATGAAAATGCCAGACGAAGGTTTTCCTTTTATCAGCGGAACGGTTTTAGTCTTATTGATAAAATGTATATTCAGCCCAGTTACGGAGAGGGTAAAAAAAATATTCAGCTATGGCTTTTAGCCAATTATAAACCAGAAAATATTCAGCAGATAAAAGACGAAATTTATGATGTAGTTTATCATTAAAATACTTCCGTCTGCAAAATTACAATGTTGATTGTTATTTCTGAGCCTGCGGAGTTTTATAAGACATAATTCTGGTTAATACCGCTCTCTGGAATCTCATCAGATCACCATCAGTCATATAACCGTACTTCAAAATGTTTTTTCTTTCAAATCCTCCCTGGAGAACGTAGGTCACGAAATGATGGATAAACGGCTGCTCAATCTGTAAATCAGTAAAGTACTGAGTTCCCAATGCAGCAACAATATAGTTTGTCATATCCAGATCATCCCATTTATTTTTTACTTTTCCAATAGAGAAACCCTGTCCTTTTGGCTGTACAAATTCCCCGGGTCTTGCAGCTAAAATTCTTGGATCTGACTTTTGAGAGATGTACTGAGCTATATCTTTTTTCAGTTTTGCTACTTTTTTAGATTCATTGAGCGAGTTGGCGTCACTCTTTAGATCTCCGGTAATGCCTTTTTTGATTTCAACTTCTTCAATTAAAATTGCAGATCGTATCATATTAATATTTAAAGAAGACTTTGCATTTTCCGGAATGACTTTATGATCCAGTCTGTCGAAGCCTACTTTTATAAATCTAAGGATGTCTCCTGCTTTTCCAGAAATCATGAAATGCCCGTCTTTATTGCTGAAAACCCTCTCATCAGTCCGGATATTGATCACGGTAACATCGGAGATTTGCAGATTTTGTTCACCCACAATTTTACCGAAAATATATTCCTGAGCTTGGGCGTTCAAAGCGAAAAAACAAAGAAGAATAAAAAATAGTTTAATTTTCACAGATTATTGTTTTGATAGACAAAGCTAAAATTATTTTTCATTTTAAATTGAAGTTTAACCAGACTTAACGGCATTTAGGACTTTTTTTGATTGTTGGTATATAACTGTTAAAATATTGAGCCTTAAATGTTAAAATTATCAGCTAAATTTTATTTAAATTGCACAAAATCCTTTAGTTCGAAATGTCAAATTCTTATACAGTCATTAATGCTTCTGCCGGATCAGGGAAAACGTATGCTCTTGTACAGAGATTGTTGATGATTTGTCTCAGGTATCCCAATCAGCAGCAGATCATCAGAAATATTCTGGCTCTTACCTTTACAAATAAGGCTGCCAACGAAATGAAAGAAAGAATTCTTTCCTGGCTAGGAAAATTTACAGCAGAAAGCTATACGGATAATAATGATCTTAAAAACATTCAGAAAGCATTTGAAAACGAAGGTTTAAAGATAACACTGGATGAGCTTCACCATCGCTCAAAAAAACTTCTGGATTATATTCTTCATAATTATTCCACATTAAACATTGGAACAATAGACCGTTTTAACTCCAGATTAGTACGAAGTTTTTCTTACGAACTCGGTTTGGCGAAAAATTTTAATCTGGAAATTGATGCAGAACCTTTTTTGATTGAAGCGGTAGATAAAATGCTGGATCAGATTGGTGAAAATGATAAAATTTCAGATTCTTTTATGGATTATGTAGATTACAGTCTTGATAATAATGAAAGAATCAATCTCAATAAAAACCTGTACGATTCTGCAAAGGAATTTGTGAAAGATATTCATTATGAACATCTTAAAAATAATAATGAGTTTGATGACCATAATTATGAAAACATTAAAAACAGTTTACGGACTGAGATTTCTGATAATAAAAAAAGGTCTTTAGCACTCGCTCTGGAATCCATACAGCTCTATAAGAACAGGAATATTGAAATAGAAGATTTTGCACAAGGTAAAAACGGATTGGGCGGTTTTTTTGTAAAAGCTGTAGAATTTTATGAGAAAAAGAGATCAGGATTTCCCTTTCCAAGCTCAACCGAAGAATCTGTCGTAGAAAAATACAGGAAAGGCTGTTCTGCAAAATCAAAACATAAAGAAGCCGATATTTCAGAAATTCTTGAACAGCTTCTGGAAAATCGGATGAAGCTCATTTTACTCTACATTGAAACTCAAAAAAAAGAAAAAATTCTTTCGGCACTGCTTCCTTTGAAGGTGAATAAAGATATTCAGGATCAGCTCAGACAAATAGAGAGTGAAAATGATCTGGTTCTATTGTCTAAGTTTAATATTTTAATCAATGAAAATCTGAAAAACGAGCCGTCTGCATTTATTTATGAAAAGGTGGGATCTCAGTTTCAGCATTATTTTTTTGATGAGTTTCAGGATACTTCAGAATTGCAATGGCAGAATTTTGTTCCGTTGAGAGATCACAGTATTTCAACAGAAAACACTTCTTTTACTTTAGTGGGCGATCCCAAACAAAGTATTTACCGCTTTCGGGGCGGCGAAAGTAAACTGATGCTGGATATTATCAATAACACCGAGATTTCTCCAAAACAGGCAGATTTACTTGTACTGAAAGATAACTGGCGTAGCGCAAGAAATATTGTGAAATTTAATAATGAATTGTATCATTTTCATTCTCAGAATCTTCATGATGAGCATCGGCAGATTTTTGGATCTGATGGAGAACAAAATCCCAAATCGTCTATTGATGGAAGGGTAAAGGTGAATTTGGTTGAGAATTTAACTAATGAAGAATTTTATGATGATGTTTCACTGAAAATGCAGAAAGATATACAGGAATGTCTGGATAATGGATTTCGATTTTCTGATATCACTATTCTGTGCCGCGGAAATTTTGATATATTTTCATATTCACAGAAGCTTGGAAACCTTAAAGTTACTTACAAGGGAACCGAAACTAATATTAAAACCATTTCAGACAAAGGTCTTACTCTCGAATTATCAGATACCATACAAGCGGTGGTTCAATATCTTAAATGGGAGACCAATCCCAAAAACAAACCGCATCTGATGATGATGATGTTTTATCTCAATAGGTTGGGAAGAATTACGATGCCTGATTTTACTTTTGGGATGAAAGAAATTCTTTCTTTAGATGCACACGAGGAAATTCTTGGTTTTATAGAAAAGAAATACAGTCTGCATCTCAGACAAGATAAATTTCCCAAATTTAACCTGTATAATTTTATAGAATATTACATCAACGAATTTTCTTTTGAAAATAAGGAAACTGATTTTCTCCTGAATTTTCTGGAAATGCTTTTTAATTTTACCCAAAATGCAGGAGCAAGTACCAAAGAATTTTTGAAATACTGGGACGAAGAAGCTTCTAAGCATACCATTCAGGCATCAGAAAATATTGATGCTATTCAGATCATGACAATTCACAAAGCAAAAGGACTTGAATTCCCTGTCGTTTTTATTCCTATGATGAACAAAAACAGGGATTCTGAATTTAGCAATTGGTTTGAGACTGACACAGAAAGTGCTTTGAAATCGGTTAATATTAATCAGTTCAGCAAAAACCTGGAAGCGTATGATGAGGGGATCGAAAAATTTAATTTGGAAAATTCATATAAAAATCTGGTTGACAGGCTGTGTCTGCAATACGTAGCAACTACAAGACCAGTAGAACAGTTGTTTTTTTATCTTCAGAAACAAAACAAAACATCCAATAATCTGGAAATTCTGGAATTTGTTCAATCTAAAAATCCTCAGGATCTTGATGAGTTTGATCTGTACGAAACTTCTCCTGAAATGCTGAAAAAGCAAATTGCTCATCCTTATTCTGAATTCAAAACCCAGAATATTCAGAAACTACGTAACAAGCACGAAGGAACAGATTCCGTAAAAATAGCAACGCCGTCAAAAAATTATCAGGTAAGAAATGAAAAAGTGAGAATCGGACTTTTTGTGCATGAGTTGCTGTCAAAAATAAATACTGAAAAAGATATAGATAAAGTTTTGGAAGCTTATGTTTTGGAAGGTCAGATTACACTTGACGAAAAAACTGAAATTAATTCGGATTTAATGAAAATCATTACAGAGCATTCTGAATTTTTTGATGAAAAATGGAAAGTCATCAATGAAAAAGACATCATGATTACTGAAAACGGAATCAGCCAGATTTACCGTCCCGACCGTATCCTGCAAAATGATGAAGGCTACGTTATTTTAGATTTTAAAACGGGTCAGCCAACAGAGAAAGACGAAAGACAGATTCAGACTTATAAAAATGTTCTGGAAAAACTGGGCAGGAAAGTTTTGAAAACGAAGCTGATATATTTGTAATTATGATATTCCAAAATTTCGGCGGAGCCAAAGGCTCCGCCGAAATAGATTTTTAAATATTTTTACGCTGTTGCATCAGGAGAAAAAACTCTTTTTGCCAATTCCTGATCAAAAAGATACAGAGCAGAAGGGTTGTCAGAAACCATTTTAATTTTAGTCACCAATTGTGATGCGCTCGCTTCTTCTTCTACCTGCTCATTGATAAACCACTGCAAAAATGACGTTGTAGCAAAATCTCCTTCTTCGTTGGCGTTTTTAACGATGTTGAAAATACTTCTCGTCACTTTTTTCTCATGTTCCAGCGCTTTTTCGAAAATATCGGTCGCATTTTCAAAGCTGTGCGGAGGTTTCGGAATCTCGCCTAAAATAATTTCGCCACCTACATCATTCAGATAATCAAACATTTTGTCCGCATGCATGAGTTCTTCTTTGCTTTGCACGCGGAAATAATTGGCAATGCCATCCAGATCTTTTGCTGAAAACCATGCAGACATTGAAAGATAATATTGTGCTGCGTATTGCTCATGAGCAATCTGCTCGTTGATGAGCTGTGCAATTTTTTCACTTACCATAATATAAATTTATATTCAAAATTACTGATTAAAAGGCAAAATCAAAAGTTTTGACCTAAATTTAGGTTTAGAATGAATACAAAAAAGGACAGGAAAAATCCTGTCCTCCAACATTAAAAATCAAAAATTATAAACTCTTTTCTTCAATTACATCGCTGTTCCAGACTGGCGTTTCTGCATCATTCTTCTTTCACCATTAGCTCTTTTTTCTTTCATCATTGCTCTTCTTTCTTTCATTTTTGCTTCTCTGGAAGCATGCCATTTTTCGTATTGCTCTGTAGAAAGAATGTTTTTCATCTCACCATCCATCTGCTGCTGTCTCGCTTTCATGCGTTCCATTTTTGCCTGTCTTTCACCTTTGTTTTTTTCAAACTCAGCTTTCATTTCAGCTCTCCGCTTCTCGTGAAGATTTTTTATTTTATCTACCTGTGCCTGATTCAGGTTCAGTTCTTTCTGCATTTCAGCCATTCTTTCCTGTTCCTTCATCTGCATCTTTTGCTGCATTTCTTCTTTATTAAATTTTCTTCCATCCTGCTTTGTCTGCGCTATGGCTAAAGTTCCTGTAGCAATAAATAACGCTAATACTAATTTTTTCATATGTATGATTTATTTGTTTGTTATATCTTTTTGATAAAGTTTTTTAGAAAAAGTTAAAAATTAAATTCATAAAATAAGTTAAATTTTATTATCATATTTTTAATATATTATTTGAATTAAAAGAGAGTGAATAAAAATATTCACTCTCAACACCACTCAAATATAATATATGAAAAACTAAAAAAACTAATTTCTTACTAAACTGCCTCTAAAACCTGAACCTCTTCCTTCACCTCTGTTATTTTCCTGTCTCGGAGTATTATTCTGAATTCTCGGACTCGAATTTTCTCTTTTCGGCTGATTTCTGAAACCTTCATTATTCCTTGGAGGAGTAGTATTGCTTTCAGATCTCATACCGCCATTGTTTCTAGGTTCGTTATTTCTAAACCCTCCGTTGTTTCTTACGCCGTTGTCAGCTTTATTTCTTGATCCGCCATTATCAGAATTTCTGAATCCGTTATTAGGTCTTGTGTTTCCATTGTCATTTCTGAATCCTGAAGAATTACCGTTTCCATTTCGGAACCCTGAATTTCTTACCACATTCAGCGTAGGATTATCTGCACGTCTGAAACTGTTTCTGTCAACACGGTAAACATTGATGTTTACATTTCTGTAGCGCGGCATTACTCTGAATCTCGGTACATAATACGTTCTTCTGTAATTCTGAAAATAGACAATCGGATGAGCGCCCTGAAAATAATTGTTTTGGAAAATTACAAAGACTCTAGATCCTAAAATCCTTTCCATTGCATAGTATCTGTCATAATACCATCTGTCTGGATTAAATCTGTAAAAATTATTCCATGTTGCAAAACTGGAGTATAAATTATTCAGATACAGAATCTGATCTATTTGCCAGCGGTTGAGTCTGTGCTGTACAAAAAAACGATTCCAGTTGATATTTATAATGCTTTGTCTGTAATCATTATAATAACTTTGGTAATAATCCTGAGGATAATAATCTTGCGGATAATTGTAATAATAATCGTCCGGGAAAAAATTTCGGTCATCCTCATCACTATAATATCCGTCGTTATTTCCGTAATATCCATCGTTGCCCCATCCGTTATTCGGATATTGCTGAGCAAAGGTTAAAGTTGCTAAGCTGAGTGCAAATCCTATAAATATTCTTTTCATTTTTTCAGTAATTAATTGGTTAAATAAAAACTTTCGTTCTTGTCTTTTTGATGCAGATAAAAAAAAGAAGTTAAATCCTAAGATAAAACTTCAATATAATAAATTTTTAAGTTGTTGATAATCAGTATTAATATTTTTCTAATTTCTTCCGCTGTCTTTCACCCAATCTGATATTTTACGATTAAATTCTGAATAATTAATAATATTTTCCAGTTTTATGTGCATTCTGTAACGCCAATAGTGTGGAAATACTGCGGGATTATTAATTCGTTCATTATCTGTTTTTCTGTTAATGAGATTCTCATCTGTTGCAAAAAACTCCTGAATAGGAAAAATAGCCAGCATTGCATCATTGTAAAGATGCTGTTTCATAATGATTTCTGCCAGATACGGTTTCAAATTTTCCGGTGCTTTTCCAAACTGACCAAGCTGCTGATTAAAATATTTTTGAGTTAATGACTGGTTTTCTTTCCACCATTGTCTGAGTGTTGAGCTATCGTGAGAAGAAGCCGTCACAACATTCATATAATCAGCTATTTTAGGATTGTAAAACGGAATGTTTTCCGAAGGCATTCTCTGTACTTTAAGTGCAACTATAGCAAGTTCATCCATTACTTCAGGAACACAGTCTGGAACCAATCCCAAATCTTCACCGCAAATCAGCATATCGGTTGCATTCAGAATAACAGGGAGTTTTTCCATTGCACTTTGTTTCCATAAATAATCCTGACGTTTGAAGAAGTAGTCCTGATATAGTTCGTATACCGAAGTCTTTTCCCAGTCAGACAGAAAATGATAAGATTCTGTTTTGAATGCGTTAAATCTAGGATGATAAACCTTTTCTCCATTTCTCTCTTCAGTAAGAAACAATACATTAGCACACAGTGTAATCAGTTGATCGGAAAAATCATCCATTTTCCCCTGAAAGTGTTCTGATATTTTTCTTTGGGTATTAAAATTTTCTTTAAACTGATAAGTACCATCTGATTTTCTTTCTAAAAAATCAAGTGCTTTGCCGGTTTGGTCTCCAAAATATTTCCATAAAATTTCGTCATTGATGTAAGGCTTGCAGTATCTTTCGAAATCAAAAGGAATGTGACGGGCTTTGAACTCATCCCAAGTAACAGGAATTGCAGGATAAAAATAGCCTAAAATGCCTTGTGTTGCTGAAACAGGCATTCTCCAGATTCTGAAAAAACCGAGAATATGATCTATTCTCATAGCATCAAAATACTGCTCAAGGGCTTTGAAACGGTTTTTCCACCATTGGTAGCCATCGGCTTTCATGGCTTCCCAATTATAAGTAGGAAATTCCCAGTTCTGACCAATTTCTGTGAACTGATCTGGTGGTGCTCCAGCCTGAAAATCCATTCCGAAAAGTTCAGGTTCAGTCCATGCTTCTACAGAATACCGGTAGATTCCTATCGGCAAGTCTCCTTTTAGAGAAATTCCGAGACTGTGAATATATTCAACAGAATTTTTCAGCTGTTTATCAAGTTGATACTGTACCCACGAGTGCAGCATTGCAGCGTCATAATCTTTGTTTTTTGCATTAAAGAAAGGTGCAATTTTTCCTGCAATATATTTTTTGTGAGTTTTCCAGAGATTGTAATTCGGTGATTTGTATTTATCTTTCAATACACAAAAAGCAGAGTAGGGAAGAAGCCAGCTTTCGTTATCTTTAAGAAATTTTTTAAAATTTCTGTCTTTATAGATTTTCTCTTTTTCGGTAGTAAAAATAGCTTTCAGATATTTCCACTTAGAAGCAATCATTTTTTCGTAGTCAATGAGTTCTAACGAATTTAGATGTTCCTTTTCCTGAGCAAAACTCTCTTCTAAATTTTTTGGTATTTTAAAATCAAGATTTTCCAGCGAAATATATTGCGGATGCAGTGCATATACAGAAACGGCAGCATAGGGATAAGAATCTGTCCATGTATAATTTGCTGTTGTATCGTTGATCGGCAGAATCTGTATAATTTCAAGCGAAGTATTTTTAGCCCAGTCTGCAAGCTTTTTTAAATCTAAAAATTCCCCGACTCCAAAACCGTCGTCTGTCCGCAATGAAAAAACTGGTACAGCGACCCCGGCTGCATGATACATCTGATAAGACTTAAATCTGAAATAATGATCAGATATAATCTGCAGTATCTCTTTCTGACTATTTGGAAAGGCAGATCTGTTATCCCCCGTCTCTACATCAATTATTTTCTGAAGTTTTTTGTCAAAAATAGAATATTTGTATTCAATAACATAGTTTTCGGGTACTTCAACAGCTGCTTCCCAAATACCGGGATCGGTTTGTGTTAAGCGAATTGCATCTTCATAATTCCAGTTTCCTAGAGAAGGCGTGCTTCCAATAAGTGCAATTTCCCAGTCGGGATTATAAATTGGAGCTTCTATTTTGAAAAGATGAGTATGTTTTTTTAAAATAGAAATTTTCTGTGACCCTTTTTGTTGAAGTTTATTCTTTAAAATTTTGTTGTTGAGATAATTTTCCGGAAGATTTTTAGAATTCCATTCGTCAAAAATCAAAAATTCTTTATAGTTGTGAGGGAAAGTATGATGATGCTTTACTGGCTCTTTTCTAAGAACTTTTCCATGGTCATCGCATAGCTGATAATGGTATTCTATGTTTTTAGAAAAAAAATCTATTTCGCATTTCCATTCACCATTTCCGGTATGAAACATTTTATGAACTCTTTCTGTATGGTCGCTTTCATGGGTGATAAGCTCTAAATTTTCGCCCGGTTTTGTGTAATAATTAAGGTTAAAATACAATTTCATCTCATATATTTTTGTCTAAAAATACGGTTTAAATTTTAAAAATAAATACTTGATGAATCAAATTTAAGATAAGAAGCCTTTTCCTGAGAGTGGAAAAGGCTTCGATATACTGAATATAGTTCAGATTTTATTTTGTAACTAAAATCTTTTTTGTAAGTAAAGTTTTTCCGGATTCTTCGGTGATATTCACAATATAAGCACCTATTGAGAAATTTCTCAGCTGAATCTGCTGATTGAGGTTGCCGTCTTTTACTGAAAGACTGATATTGAAAACAGATTTTCCTGAAATATCAAATAAAGTTACTTTGATATTTCCTTTAATGTTTTTGTCGTTTACATTTACGGTAATTGTCTGATCTTCCACTTTTGTAGGATAAACATCAATGTTTGCCATTGTATTTGCCTGCGTAACTTTGTCATTGGCAAAATATCGGCTCGCCAAATCATAAATGTGGAGGTTTTGTTCACCGGAAAGTTGTTTTGCCTCAAGATTTTTCAGGCTAAACTCGTACATGGGAGCACCTTTTGCGCTTGCTACAACTATCTTTCCTTTAGAGTTTACCGCAGCACCGTTTACGGAGTAGTTTTCCGGCAGCCCCGTGATTTTTCCTGCAAATTTTGCAGTTAATTCTTTTGTTGAAATTTTAAAAACATTTCCTGTCACAGAAAAAACGTAGAAATTATTGTCGGCATCAGCAATCATATCTCCGCCAAAACCTGTTTCCATTGCAGTAAAAGAGTTTTTACCATTAGACTCGTCGTCTTTTATGATGCCAAGATCTTTTACGGTAAACTGACCATTCTTTTTGCTTATCTCAATAAACTGTGTTCCTGAATTGTTGATCGCATAAATATTTCCGTTGTATCCTGTCGCCATTCTTGTAATGTGTGAATTGATATCACACGGTGTTACTCTTGCTACATTATTTTCAACCAACGTTATTTCTTTGGTTTTTTGGTTTAATACATAAATGTTTGAAGAGAACATCGGCATATAAACCAGATTGTTTCCTGAAGAATCGTATGCTAAAGCAGCAAGATTCATCGCCTGAGAGTTATGAAAAGAATTTTTATCTTCCGAAACGGCAGATTTTCTTGCCTGGGAAATGACACTGGCAGAAGAAGAAACTCCGAAAACGGTTTCGCCGGATGTTCCGTCTGCATTCATTGCGCGGAAATCATTAAATTCAATTCTTGGGGAATCTTTACCGGTAAGTGCAAAAAAATCCTGCTGTGCATTTACGGTATTTCCAAGTAAAACCAAAAGAATAGGAAATAAATGTTTTTTCATAGTTTATATATTTTATAATTAATCATTTTAGTATGACTAAGTTACATATTTTTTAGATTGAATGAAATAAATGAAAAAATTTAAATTGATTTTTTTTAAAATTGATCATAACTCCTGAAATTTTCAAATCTTCATTTAATAGAAAAAGCATCCAAATCATTGAATGCTTTTAAAATTTATTTAATAAAACCTCTGTTTCTTAGTAAAGGTTTAATGTCAGGGTCATGACCCGTGAAATCTCTGAATGCCTGATTAAGATCGACAGAATTTCCTACAGAAAGAATGTATTTTCTAAATCGATTGCCATTTTCCCGGGTAAGCCCGCCATTTTTTTCAATCCATTCCCAGGCATCGCTGTCTAAAGTTTCAGACCATAGATAAGCATAATATCCTGCTGAATAACCGCCGCCCCAAATGTGGGCAAAGTATGGAGTGTGGTATCTTGGCGGAACAGTTGCTAATGTGAAACCGTGTTTTGCTAAAGATTGTTTTTCAAAATCCAACACAGGAAGAAGCTGTGTTTCGCTGGTTACGGAATGCCAATCCATATCCACGGAAGCTGCGGAAACAAGTTCTGTTGTCATATATCCCTGATTAAAAGTTGAAGCTTTTTTAATTTTATCAACTAGACTTTGAGGAATGGGCTGTATCGTTTCGTAATGAATAGCATAATTTTTCAGTACGACAGGATCTAAAGCCCAATGCTCGTTGATTTGTGAAGGGAATTCAACAAAATCTCTCGGGACATTTGTTCCTGAAAGAGATGGATATTTCTGGCTCGCAAACATCCCGTGAATAGAGTGTCCAAATTCATGGAAGATGGTTTCTACATCGTCAAAACTGATTAGTGACGGTTTTCCTTCTGCTGGTTTCTGATAATTGTAGCAGTTGACAATCACTGGTTTTGTTCCTAAAAGGTAGGACTGCTCAACAAAGTTACTCATCCACGCACCGCCATTTTTAGAATCTCTGGTATAAAAATCAAGGTAATAGATCGCCAAAGATTTTCCGTCATGATCAAAAACTTCATAAGTAACCACATCAGGATGATAGACAGGAAGATCGGTTCTTTTTTTGAAGGTAAGCCCGTAGAATTTTTCAGCAGCAAAGAAAACGCCTTTTTCTAGTACCGTTGTGATTTCGAAATAAGGTTTAATTTCGCTTTCGTCAAGATCAAATTTTGCTTTTCTTACCTGCTCTGCGTAATAATTCCAGTCCCATGGCTGCACTTTAAAGCCGCCTTTTTGCTTATCAATGAGATCCTGAATATCTTTAGCTTCACGCTTTGCGGTTTCCACAGCCGGGATAGCCAGCTGATTCATAAGTTTAACTGCAGCTTCAGGGTTTTTTGCCATCTGATCCTGCAGCTTCCATTCTGCGAAGCTTTTCTTTCCTAAAATCTGCGCTTTTTTGAGTCTTAAAGCAGCCAGTTTTTCAATGGTTTCTCTTGTGTCATTTCCATCGTTTCTCTCTGCTCTTTCCCATGATGCTTTGAAAAGTTTTTCTCTGGTTGCTCTGTTGTTGAGATTTTGCAGAAGAGGCTGCTGAGTAGTGTTGAGTAAAGTAAGAAGGTATTGTCCAGGTTTACCTGCATTTTTTGCATCATTTGCAGCAGCTGCAATTTCGTCAGAAGAAAGTCCGTCAAGTTCTTTTACATCAGTAAAGAAAACTCCGCCCTGTTTTCTTGCTTCCAGTAGTTTGTTGGAATATTGCGTGGAAAGAGAAGCCAGTTCTTGGTTAATTTGTTTTAGTTTCTCTTTATCAGCAGCAGAAAGATTAGCTCCTGCAATTTCAAAATTTTGTTTGTAATACTGAAGCAGTCTTTTACTTTCTGAATCTAATCCATTTTCTGAGATTGATTTTATTCTTTGATAAAGATTTTCATTCAAATACATCTTGTCAGAATGGGCTGCAAAAACAGGTGCATATTCTTCGTCTAAAGCCTGCAATGTAGGGTTGGTATTAGCACTTGTAAGATTTGAGAAGACAATCACAGCTCTCTTTAAAACCTCGCCGCTTTTTTCAAGTGCAACAAGGGTATTCTCGAAAGTTGGCTTTTCAGGATTATTGGCAATTTTCAAAATCTCTGCATCATGCTGTTTTAGTCCAAATTCAAAAGCAGGTTTAAAATGTTCATCTTTAATTTTGTCAAATTCCGGAGCTTCGTATTGAAGTTTGCTTTTTTTCATCAAAGGGTTTGAAGAAAGCGAAGCATCAGGAACGGGAATTTCTTTTTGAGTGTCGGGTGTTCTCATTGTGGTGCATGAATAGTTAAATGCTAAAGCAGAAATTAGCAGTGCCGAGGAAATGTTTTTTATATACATCTACTTTATTTTTTAGAATAATATATGAAATCAGGTATTTTTTAATTTACATTTCGCTGTCAATTGTAACAGATTTCATATTTTAGTTGTTATTAAAGTATAAAGATATTAAAAACTAAACTTTTAAACATCATATCATGAAATCTAGTACAATTTTAATTTTTTCAGGACTTGTTTTGCTGGCTTCCTGTAATAAGAATGACAAGAGAGAGCAAAAAAGCGAATGGCTTCCTAATGCCACCAATTCTGATCACGGACCTGTAAAGCAAAAAGAATTTGCAGGAGATTTTGATAAGGTTGAAGTTTCGCAGGCTATTGAAGCTGAAATCATAAAATCAGACGTGGAAAAAGTAGTGATTTCTGCTCCTGAAAATATCATTGATGAGGTTTTGGTAGAAAATAATGGGGGAGAACTCCATATTCATTATAAAAGAGGATTTCGCGTAATAAACAGCTCTAAAGTAAAGGCTAAAATTTATGCAAAGGATTTTACAAAACTTGCGGCTAATTCAGCAGCTGTAATTGTGGTTAAAGATCAGTTTACTCAGGATAAAACAGATCTGGAGATGTCAAGTTCAGGAGAAATATCAGGAAAGCTTGAAGCCAATGAATTTACCATTAATGCAGGAAGCAGCGGTAACTTTACAGGAAAGATCTGGGCAGTAAATCTTTCTGTGGAAGCTTCTTCAGGCGCAACTGTTGAAGTTTCAGGAAAAGCTAAGACTGCTGATTTGAAAGCATCTTCCGGAAGTGATATTGCGGCAAAAGAAATGATTGCAGATTTTGTGAGGGCAGAATCTTCCAGCGGAGCAGGAATAGAAGTAGGAGTAGCATCAAGGTTTGAAGCCCATGCTTCGTCTGGCGGAAGTGTAAACGGCATTAAAAAAGGAAATGTGACGACAGTTTCCAAAGAAGAAAGCAGTGGCGGTAGCGTCAATCTGCAGTAATTTAAAGCTGAATATCAGTTTCTTCATCTTCTGAAGCTAATGTTTCCCAATCTTTTCGGTCAAAATTCAGATTATCAAAAGCTAATAAATCCTCCTCTATCTGGAGGATTTCTTTTGTGGTGAAAAGATGCATTTCTTCGTCTTTATCTGTTTTTGCCAGTCTTCGTACCGATGCTTTGTCAATAGCCATAAATCTTTGTCCCAATCTTCTGGCAGCGTATTTTCTCATTCCTGTTTCATGAAGTACATCTACTGCCATATCTACCGCAGTTCCCAGTGTTTCACGGTAAATATTCTCTATTCCGTTATCCAGATAATCATAGGCGTCAATTCTGTTTTTAGCACGAACAAATATTTTTACATTAGGATATTGTTCTCTTACCAAATCGGCGACAAATTTATTCATTTCGGGGTCATCCAGACAGAGGACGAGAATTTTTGCATCTTCAATTCCGGCAGCTCTCAAAACAGGAAGACGGGTTGCATCACCATAATAAACTTTAAAACCGTAGCTTCTCAGCATTTTTACACGATCCGAATCTCTGTCCAGAACAGTAGCTGTTACCTTATTTGCTTTTAAAAGCCGTCCTACAGTGCTTCCGAAATGTCCGAAACCTACGATGATAATTTTCTTCTGATCAATATTTTTCTCAAGAATATTAAAGTCAGAATCAGAATCCGGAACTTCTTTGATGAATCTTGGTGTGATAATTTTGTCATTAATAATTAAAAGAATTGGAGTAATACACATGGTAATTGCCGACACAGCCATTAACTGTGCATTGAGTTCTGCTCCGAATAAATACAGATCTGAAGCATAGTTGATCAGTACAAAAGCAAATTCTCCTACCTGTGAAAGTGCAAAGGCATAAAACAAAGTCTGTGGATTATCAAGCTTAAAAAATTTTCCAATCGCAAACAGCACGAGAAATTTTACAGCCAGAACTACAAAAACAGTACTGAAAATAAAGACTGCGCCATTCTGAATAACATTAAAATTCATCGTAGAGCCTACACTTACGAAAAAGACGGCAAGCAACAATCCTTTGAACGGATTGATCTGTGCTTCAAGCTCATGACGAAATTCACTGTTTGCCAGCATCACACCTGCTAAAAAGGCTCCTAAAGCCGGAGAAATACCAATCGCAATCATTAATTCTGAAACGCCGATAACCAGAAAAAGCGATGAAGCGGTAAGAAGCTCGGGCATTCCTGCTTTGGAAACATACCTTAAGAAAGGAACAAAAACATACCTGCCTAATAAAATTAAAATGATAACCCCAAAAATTACGGTACCTGCCTGAAGCCATTCCGGGAGTTTCTGAATGAGAATCTGCACTTCATTATCCTGATGTCTGGCTTTATAATTGGCAATTATCGGCAAAATTGCCAGAATGGGAATCACGGCAATATCCTGAAACAGCAGAGTGGAAAAAGATGCTTCACCTGCTGTAGTTTTCAGATTGTTTTTTTCCTGTAAGGTCTGAAGCACAATGGCAGTAGAGGAAAGTGCAAAACACATGGCAATCGCAATAGATTTATCAACCTTCCAGCCAGCCCAGATGAAAATCAGAAAAAGTATGGAAATGGTTAACGCCATCTGAGTAAGTCCCAAACCAATAATCTTTTTCCTCATCTCCCAGAATTTTCTGGGTTCTAATTCAAGTCCGACTAAAAAAAGCAGCATAATTACCCCGAATTCACTGGCGTGCATGATGTCGTTTACATCATTTCCGGTCAGTTTTAAAACATAGGGACCAATGATAATACCTCCTAAAATATATCCGATAACCGAGCTTAAACCCAATTTCCTTGCGAGTGGAACCATAATGATGGCTACACCTAAGAATAAAAGGGTGTTCATCGCTAGAGTGTTTTCCATATTATTGATTCAGGATTTCTACAAATTTCTTTTTCTGTAAAATAATTTCTTTTTTAGATAATTTGTTGGCTTCGTAAACGATGGTAATATCTTTTATGTTAGCTTTAAAAACATTCAGCGATACAATAAGTCCGCTGATTATTTCGTCGATTGTATATTTATAGGTTCCTTCTTTAGAGAAGGATCTTTCTTTGCCACCTGTTGTAACGACAATATAGACTTCTTTATTTTCTAATGGATTGATTTCCCCTTCGTTCAGCCAGTTGCGGTCAAAAACCTCATCAATCCACAATTTCAGCAAAGGCGGAACTCCGAACCAAATGATCGGAAACTGAAAAATAAAGCGGTCATAATTTTGAAGTCTTTTTCTTTCTCTGAAAGCGGCAATATGAAAGTCGGGATATTCTTCGTATAAATCGCGAAGTGTAAAATGCTGATGACGCACGTAGAAATTGATGAGTTCTACGTTTGAATTAGAATGTTCAAGATAAGGATGAGCAAAAATAACCAGCGTTTTCTTCATACAACCCGTTTTTCGTAAATATAATGAAAAATGAGTAAAATAGGAATGGTGATGGTAAGTTTAATGAAATTTTAATTGAAGTTGAGAGATGATTTCAATTTATTTACCGTCAATAAGTTTTTAATGTTCTGTCTTTATTGAATGGTTGTTATGATAAATAAAGCTTGATTTTTTACAACTATAGGTGATAAATTAAATGTTAGCAAATCTTTAAATAAGTTAGAATACTCAGAAGAATTGATATAATTGAAAATTTCATGTAACACGTAATTACCATCCTCCTGAAGCACCGCCACCGCCAAAACTTCCTCCGCCGCCGAAGCCTCCAAATCCGCCACCGCCACCACGGGAACTTCCGCCACCGAAACCACCACCGCCAAAACTTCCAGGAAAAGGAAAGAATCCTCCGGGATAATTTCTGCGTCCTCTTCTGCTGAGAATAATGTCTCCGTCGTCATTATTTCCTCCGCCTTTGCTCGTAATGATAACAATAATAATGAAGATAATAAATGCGATAATAATCAGTTTAGCTTCTCCGGAATTGGACTTCCGATCTTTCTGCAAAGGTTTAAATTTCCCCTGAACTGCCTCCATAATGGCAGACGTTCCGCCATCAATACCTTCGTACCATTTTCCTTTTTTAAATTGTGGAGTTACAATATAGTCTAAAATCTGTCCGGCAACAGAAGCGGTAAGATATTGTTCAACGGCTCTTCCTTGCTGGATAGACATAGTTCGGTCTTCTTTTGCAATTAGAAAAACCACTCCGTTATCAACATCTTTTTGTCCGATTCCCCATTTTTCACCGAAAGTTGCAGCCAGAAAATTAATGTCTTCACCTTTTGTTGAAGGTATAATGATGACCTCAATTTCTGTAGAAGTAGAATCTGCAAAACGGATGAGTTTGTTGTTTAATGCATCTTTTTCCTGTTGGGTAAGAAGATTAGCTTCATCATACACAGGATACAAAACAGCAGGTTTTTCGGGAATTGTATATTGTGCTGAAATAATATTAAAACAGCAGGAAATAAAAAAAGTAAAAAATATTTTAAGAGAATGTAATCTCATCGGGTAGTTCGTTATGATTTTTTCCGTTGGCTGGAAAATGTTTTTTCAGTTCTTTTCCGGTTTCCAGAATAGCACTTTTTAAAGCCTGATAAAAGTGTCCTTTTGCAAATTCTGAAGTAATATAGTCGTGAAGGTGATCCCAGAAAGACTGATGTACTTTTTCATGAATTCCTGTATCACCAATTATGGTGAGATATTTCTGCTCAAAATTAACATGAAAAAGTACTGCATTTTTTTCTGCTGTTTTGTCTTTACAGAGTTCTTTAAAAACTTCAAAAGCCGCTGCGGCAACCTTGTCATCAGTTGTAGAATCTATATGTACGCGGATTTCTCCGGTAGAAAGACTTTCTGCCGATTGAATAGCTTCCACAAGGGAAGCTATTTGATGGTCTGTTAAAAAGCGATTCATTATTCAGTAAATACGCTTGGTGCATTTTCAGCTCCTGCCTGTGCTTTGAATAATGGCTTTTCTTTAAAATTGGTAAAATTTGCCAGAATATTGTTCGGGAACTGTTTGATCAAAATATTATAATCTCTTGCAGCATCATTATAATTTACCGTTTCCATTCTGATGCTGTTTTCAATCGCAATATATTCTCTCTGGAAATTAATGTACTGCTGGTCCGCTTTCAGATTAGGATAAGATTCTACTACTGCCATCAATCTGTTCAGAGCTCCGGTCAATTCACCTTGCGCAGCCTGGAATCTCGCCATGTCTTCTTCCGTAAGGTTGGTAGGATTGATATTGATTGAAGTTGCTTTAGAGCGGGCTTCAATTACTTTTGTTAAAGTTTCCTGCTCAAATTTTGCATAAGATTTTACGGTTCTTTCCAGATTCGGAATGAGGTTGGCTCTTTTTTGATATACGGTTTGTACATTAGACCACTTTGCATCTACCGTTTGTTCCTGAGCTACAAAATTGTTGTAACCGCTTTTACCCCAGAAAAATACTAATACTAAAATAATAAGTAATGCAATGCCGATGGTTCCGGCACTGAAACAGCCTTTGTTTTTCATGTTTGAATTTTGTTTAATTTTTTAATGCTTTTTGTGCTACTCAAATATACAAATTAAGTGCTAATTTTGCATAAAATTTAATAAATGACAACAATTGTGGTTGCAATGGGGAAAAATAATGAAATTGGTTCTGATAATCAATTGTTATGGCATCTTCCCAAAGATTTAAAACATTTTAAAGAAATTACTTCCGGACATCCCGTGATTATGGGAAGAAAAACATACGAAAGTATCGGAAAGCCTCTTCCCAACCGTACCAACATTGTTATTTCCAGAAAAAAAGACTGGTTTGAAGAAGGAATTTTAATTGTAGGAAGCATCAAAGAGGCTGTAAAGTTTGCAAAAAAGATAGATGAAGACATTTTTATCATTGGTGGTGGTACTATTTATGACCAGACAATGGAAATTGTTGATAAGCTGGAAGTAACTCTGGTAGAGGCAAACCTTCAAGCTGATACCTATTTTCCTAAAATTGATTCTAAAATATGGAAAAAGACAAACGAAATATGCCACGAAAAAGACGAGAAAAATCAATATGATTTTTGCTTTCAGACTTTTGAAAAAATTTTAAAAGAATAGTTGCCGTAATTCTAAGGCTTAACTTTTAGCATCTAACCTTTAAATGTTTTATCTTTGCACTTCTAAAATTTAATCATGAATAAAAACATAAAAATCATAGTGGCTGCGCTTCTTATTTTAGGCGGTCTTTACATGATGTTTTATACCAGAAGTTTGGGATGGGGAATTGTTGTTTTTCTTCTTTCTGCTTTGCCAATTTTCTTATTTTTCAAAAATGAAAATATCTTGCTTGCTTTCTGGCAATTGAGAAAACAGAATATGGTAAAGGCTTCCAAATTTTTAGGTAATATCAAAAATTACAGAACAGAGCTTCACAAAAACCAATATGGATATTATCATTATCTGCAAGGTTTGATTTTGGCACATGATCATCCAACCAAAGTAGAACCTTTGATGAAAAAAGCTTTAGATTATGGTCTGAATATGAAACACGACCGTGCAATGGCTACCTTAAACCTCGCAGCGGGTGCAATTTCTAAAGGCAGGAGACAGGAAGGTCAAAAGCTTTTGGAAGAAGCTAAAAGATTGGATTCTGCAGGAATGATGGCTGATCAGATCAAAATGCTGAAAGATCAGCTGAAAATGCCGACCATGCAAAAGCATATGCATAATCCCAATATGAGAAACAGAGGAAAATTCTTTTAATATTTTAGGAATAAAGATTAAGCACTTGAGAAATCAGGTGCTTTTTTGTTTAAATGGTGATGATTTTATTACGATATTCAATTAGGGTATTTTGTTTAAACAAATTGGTGGTAGTTTTGATAATTCAGTAATACTGGGGGCTTGTGCATGTATTCTGTAAAAATCTAATTTATTTGATTTTTAAATTTACAATATAGCCTATGAAATAGCTTGGTTCTCTCTCGTTGTCAATTGTGGCTCATAATATTTACATTTCGGAGTTTTGTTCGTATCCGTAAAATTTAGGCATTTGCCAATGGTATTTTACAGCCAGAGTTCTTACTGAAACAATAAGAAGAATAGTGAAAATCTGGATGAATGTATAAGAAAGATTGGTGAAACTGGTAAGGAGCAAAAAAACTGATCCGCCAATAATACATGCACTTGCATAGATTTCTTTCCTGAAAATTAAAGGAATTCGATTGAGCAGAATATCTCGGATGATTCCGCCAAAACAGCCTGTAATTGTTCCTAAAGCAATACAAATTAATGGATGAATTTCTGCATTGAGCCCTTTCTGGACACCAATAATGGTAAATAAGCCCAATCCGAAACTGTCGAAAATAAATAAGGTTACTTTAAAATTCTTTTCGATGGATTTGAAAACCATTGCGAAAATGCTTGTTGCCAGAATCAATCCACACATCAATAAATCATGCATCCAAAAGACAGGAATGCCAAGCAGTAAATCTCTTACCGTTCCTCCACCCACTGAAGTCACAAAAGCAATAATCAGAACTCCAAAAGGATCTAGTCTTTTCTGCATCGCAGCAAAACTTCCCGACATCGAAAAAGAGATCGTTCCAAGAATTTCTATAATAAGGCTGAAGTTTTCGTGCATTTATGATTGGTGCTGTAAAGGCTAAAATTAAATTTTGTATATTTTGATCTTAACCATTATTTATTTTCAATTCTCACCGCTTCAGGAACCAAAAGTTCATATTCTCCTTTATGATTTATGATTTCTCTTACGATGCTGCTGCTGATAAAAGATTTTCCTGATGAAGTTAAAAGAAAAACGGTTTCCAGCTTTTTGTGAGCCAGAGTCCTGTTGGTATGAGCAATAGCTTTCTCAAATTCAAAATCGGCTGGATTTCTGAGTCCGCGGATGATGTACTGTGCATTTTTTTCAAAACAATAATCAACGGTAAGTGCTTCAAAAAAATCGACTTCCACATTTGGAAATTCCGCTACAGAATTCCGGATAAATTCCATTCTTTTTTCAAGAGGAAACATATATTTCTTCTGAGAGTTCTGCCCGATAGCAATGATTAATTTATCAAAAAGAGGTGCTGCTCTTTCAATGATGTCGTAATGTCCTAATGTAATCGGGTCAAAAGATCCCGGGAAAACGGCAATTTTCATGCGTAAGAATTTTGTTTTTTTATTTTTGAAATCATCATTAGGTTTTTTAAGAAAAGTTAGTTTTGCATAACTTCTAATTTCTAACTTTATCTAAAGCCTTCTCAACTTCATTCCCACAAAGATCTTTAATAGAAATTCCGTAATGTTTTGCCTGTTGCGGAAGAATGCTTGCCGGAGAAAATCCAGGATTGGTATTCATTTCCAGCATATATGGAATTCCGTCCATCAGAATAAATTCGCTTCGGGAAAATCCGCTCATTCCGAGAGAGTTGTAAGCTCTTTTTGCGATTTCTTCCACACGGATCCTGGTTGCGTCGTCAATTCTTGCTGGGGTAATTTCTTCTGAAGCTCCTTCATATTTAGCCTCGTAATCAAAAAACTCGTTTTTAGGAACAATCTCAGTAATTCCGAGTACGATAGTTTCCCCTTTAAAGTCAATAACTCCTACCGAAACTTCCATTCCGTTGAGGAAACTTTCAATTAAAATCTCATCATCTTCTTTAAAAGCAAGCTCTGTAGCAGCAATTAATTCAGATTTTTCTTTCACTTTAGAAATTCCCAGAGAAGAACCGGATTGGTTGGGTTTAACGAAAACAGGAAGCCCCAGATTTTCTAAAATCTCGTCCGTTTTAATTTCTTCACCTTTTCTCAGGTAAACACTTTTCGCAGAAGGAATCCCGTATTTTGAAAGTACGGCTAATGTATCTTTTTTATTAAATGTTAAAGCACTCTGATAAAAGTCACAACCGGTATATTTTTGTCCGATAGCGTCCCAATACGCCTGAAGGACACCGTTTTCTCCTGGGGTTCCGTGGATGATATTGAAGCAGACATCAAATTTTAGATTTCCGTTATCTGTATTTACAGAAAAATCTCCTTTGTTGATGGTTTTTTTCTCGTTGTTTTCATTTAAATAATACCATTCGTCTTTCAGGATAATTACTTTATAAACATCGTAAAGATCACGATCAAGCGACTCGTATATCAATTGTCCGCTTTTTAGAGAAACTTTATATTCATCAGAATAACCGCCCATAACCACGGCGACTTGCTTTTTGCTCATATATAATTGTCAATAAAGGCAAAATTAAACAATTTATGTGTGCAAATACACAAGTTTTCAATTTTAAAATGTAAACTGACCGGTTAAAAAATTAAATGGCTTACTCAAAAAATGATGATTTTATATAAGATTGCTCATTTTCTATTATTGTTTGTTTTGCAGAAGAATCAGGTCTCTGTCCGGAATTCTTTTTCAAGAATGAAATCAGTTTTGACGATTAAATTAAAACATCAATAAATTTCTTTCCTGCTTTGTTCATTTTTAGTAAATTTGTCAACCTTTAAATTTTAAAAAATTAAATACTAAAAATAATATGAATCTTCACGAGTATCAATCAAAAGAGATTTTATCAAAGTATGGAGTAGCTATCCAACGTGGTTTCGTTGCAAACAACGTAGATGAAGCTGTAGCAGCTGCTGAAAAACTAACTGCCGAAACCGGAGCTCAGGGATGGGTAGTAAAGGCTCAGATTCATGCAGGTGGACGTGGAAAAGGAGGCGGTGTAAAGTTTTCTCCAAACATGGATAAACTTAAAGAAAACGCTCAGAACATCATCGGAATGCAGTTGGTAACTCCACAAACTTCTGCTGAAGGTAAAAAAGTAAATTCTGTTTTGGTTGCAGAAGATGTATATTATCCGGGGGAAACTGAAACTAAAGAATTTTATGTTTCTATTCTTTTAGATAGAGCTGAAGGTAAAAACGTAATCGTTTATTCTACTGAAGGTGGTATGGATATTGAGCATGTTGCTGAAGTAACTCCTCATTTGATCCATAATGAATTAATTGATCCTGCAATCGGTCTTCAAGGTTTCCAGGCTAGAAAAATTGCTTTCAATTTAGGTCTTGAAGGAAATGCTTTCAAAGAATTTACGAAGTTTATTTCTAATCTTTATGCAGCTTATACAGGAATTGATGCTTCTCTTTTTGAGATCAACCCTGTTTTGAAGACTTCCGATAACAAAATTATTGCTGTAGATGCTAAAGTAACTTTGGATGACAACTCATTGTTCCGTCACAAAGATTTAGCTGAATTAAGAGATACAAGAGAAGAAGATCCTATGGATGTAGAAGCTGGTGAAGCAGGTCTTAACTTCGTGAAACTAGACGGTAATGTTGCTTGTATGGTAAACGGAGCAGGTCTTGCAATGGCTACTATGGATATCATCAAATTATCAGGTGGTAATCCTGCAAACTTCCTTGATGTAGGTGGTACAGCAGATGCTCAGAGGGTTCAGACTGCTTTCGGGATTATCTTGAGAGATCCAAACGTAAAAGCAATCTTGATTAATATCTTCGGAGGTATCGTAAGATGCGACAGAGTTGCGCAAGGTGTTGTAGATGCTTACAAAGCAATGGGAAGTCTTCCTGTTCCTTTGATCGTGAGATTGCAGGGAACGAATGCTGTTGAAGCTAAAAAATTAATTGATGAATCTGGTCTTCCGGTTCACTCTGCAATTACTTTGGAAGAAGCTGCAAATAAAGTAAAAGAAGTTTTAGCTTAAGACTAAGATTTTTTCAGATAAAACAAAACCGTTTCATTTTTGAAGCGGTTTTTTTGTAATAACTCAATGAAGTAATGAAAGCCGTTTTCTGAAGTAAAATTGTTATTACCATCCACACTCATTAAAAATGCTTATTTTTGCAAAAATTTCGGAGTAGTATCCGGAATTAAATTTTTTAAAACTTCCCTATGGAATTGATACACAGAAACCTTGCAATCGGTATTCACGATGCTTTACAGGAAACTTTTTTCGAAAAAAACAAATACGCAGATAAAGTTATTGAAAGACTTTTAAAAGCCCACAAAAAATGGGGTAGTCAGGACAGAGCCGTTGTATCTGAGATTTTCTACAATATTATCCGCTGGAAAAAGCGTCTGGAATATTATATGGGAGAAGGCGTAAAGCCGAACAATGTTTATAAACTGATGCTCGCATATCTTCTTTGGAGCAAAACCAATTATAAAAAGTTTGAAGAATTTGACGGAATAAAAATCGCAGATATTCTTACAAAACTGAAGAAAGGAACAGTTCCTACCAAAGCTATTGAACATTCTATCCCCGAATGGCTTGCTGAAACTCTGGAAAAAGAGCTGGGCTCAAGATGGGAAAGAGAAATGCAGGCTCTTAATGAGCAGGCTCCTACTGTTTTAAGAGCAAATTCTCTGAAAACGACTACAAAAGAGCTGATTTCTGATCTTGCTGATGAAAATGTAGTGTCTTATCCGGTGAGAAACTATCCTGATGCGGTACAGCTGGAAGAGAAAAAAAATGTTTTTCTTACTACCGCTTTCAAAGAAGGTTTGTTTGAAGTGCAGGATGCGTCTTCACAAAAAATCGCTTACTTTTTGGATGTGAAAGAAGGGCAGCGTGTCGTGGATGCGTGTGCAGGAGCGGGTGGGAAAACACTTCATTTAGCAGCTTTGATGGGCAATAAAGGACAGATTATCGCTTTAGATATCTTCGAATGGAAGCTTGCCGAGCTTAAACGCCGGGCAAAAAGAGCAGGAGCCCACAATATTGAGACAAGAGTTATTACAGACAATAAAGTAATTAAACGTCTTCATGAGAAAGCAGACCGTCTTTTGATTGATGCGCCTTGTTCAGGATTGGGTGTTTTAAAAAGAAATCCCGACAGCAAGTGGAAAATAGATCAGGATTTTATCGACAGAATAAAAAAAGAACAGCAGCAGATTATTCAGGATTATTCTAAAATGCTGAAAGTAGGCGGAAAAATGGTCTATGCAACATGTTCCGTTCTTCCTTCTGAAAATAACGAACAGGTAACAGAATTCATCAAAAATAATCCTAATTTTAAACTCATAAAAGACGAAAAAGTAATGCCAAGCGAAGGTTACGATGGTTTTTATATGGCTTTAATAGAAAGAATGTCTTAATTGTTTCAATAAAATGTCAAAATGCAAACTACTTTATTCTGTATGAAGTAGTTTTTTATTTCATGAAAACAGGAACAATTCATCATCAGCAGAATTTTTGTTGCAGTAATTCGTTTCAATAAAAACTTCAATATAAAATTATTATTTATCTTTGCCTTAATATTAAAGTATTTTAAAGTATGCTTAAATCACTTTTCAACTGGAAAGTTTTACTTAATTTAGTTCTTGCTGTAGGCGTTTTTGTAGGATTGGTTTATCTTACTTTCCGTTGGCTGGAGCACCATACCAATCATGGGCAGGAAGTTCCTGTGCCGAATGTGATCAATAAATCAGTACATGATGCTGTAAAGATATTAGAGGATGCAGGACTTGATTATGAAGTTGACAGTGCAGCTTATAATCCCAAATACAGACCGCTTCAGGTTTTGAAAGTTTATCCTTCGCCCGGCTCACGTGTAAAAGACGGAAGAGCAATTCAGCTCATGGTAAATCCTAAAAGCTGGGCTCCGGTCGCAATTCCGGATGTAATTAATAAATATTCAGGTTTAGCTTTTCAAAGGCTGGAACAGGTAGGGCTGAAAGTTTCTGATACTATCTATGAGCCGAGCATTCAGAAAGATGCTGTTCTTAGAATTTTATTTAAAGGAAATCCGATAAAACCGGGAACCAAAATTCCGAGATTCTCTTTGGTGGATGTTGTAGTTGGTTCCGGTCCTTTGCGAAATATTTCTGTACCGAATGTTGTAGGTTTAACTGTAAAAGAGGCAAAAATGGTTATTGCAAGAAATCTTTTTGAATTGGGATCAGTTAATCATGAAGATGGAGGTAATGATGATTCGGATATTGTATATTATCAGGATCCTGCTTCAGGAGATATTCGTGATCAGGGAATGCAGATTGATCTTTGGGCGAGTAAGAAAACTCCTGCTGAATTACGTAGTAAAATTGAAGAGCTTAATTCTATGTATCGAATGAAAATAGATACCACTTTGCCGCCAATCAGGTACGAGGAAGTACCGTATGTTGATGAACCGGTGATTACAGAACCTGCTCCTGCTCCCGTAGTTCCTCAAAGGAAAGAAGTTCCTAAACAGGATCCGGCAAAGTCTGGAACATCTGCTGCAAAAGCTTCCACAGATAAACCTAAAGCTGCAACTACACCAGCTTCACAACCACAGGATAAGCCAAAAGCTAAAAAAGTAATTAATTAATATAATTTAAGATATAATAATGGCTTCAACTGTAATAATGTTGAAGCTTTTTATATAAGGAAAGTAATGACAGACGATAACGAAGATTTTTTGGACGAAGAATTTTTAGATTCTCATGCAACGGATATTGATGATGAAAACAAAGGTCTCTACGAGCACTTTAACATCACAGCCGATAATAAACAGGAGCCTCTGAGAATTGATAAATATCTTCTTATTTTCAGGCAGAATTCTTCACGGAATAAGATTTCCCAAACTTGTCGTGCCGGAAATGTAGTAGTAAACGGTGTTTCTGTAAAGCAAAACTACAGAGTAAAGCCGGGCGATAAAATTTCTGTTTTGTTTGCTCATCCTCCACGTCAGAATGTCATTATTCCACAGGATATTCCCATTAATATTGTATATGAAGATGATGATTTAATTGTTGTAGACAAAGATGCAGGAATGGTGGTGCATCCCGGATTTGGAAATTGGGACGGAACACTGGTAAATGCATTGGCTTTTCATTTTCAGAAAAAAGGTGAAAAATCTGATCTTGACAGAGTAGGACTGGTTCACAGAATTGATAAAGATACTTCCGGGCTTTTGGTGATTGCGAAGAATGAATACGCTTTAAGCTTTCTCGCCAAACAGTTTTTTGAAAGAAAAACCCGAAGATTATACTGGGCTTTTGTCTGGGGAAATGTACAGGATGATGAAGGTACAATTACAGGACATATCGGCAGACATCCGAAGAACCGGATGCAGATGCACACTTACGTTGACGGAAGCCAGGGTAAACACGCCGTTACCCATTATAAAGTCCTAGAACGTTTCAGGTATATGACATGGGTAGAGTGCAAGCTTGAAACGGGGAGAACACATCAGATCAGGGCGCATTTTAAGCACATTGGTCATACTTTGTTCAATGATGAGAGATATGAAGGAAATATCGCTTTGAGAGGAGTTAATCTTCCAAAATACAAACAATTTATAAAGAATGTTTTTGAAATTTTACCAAGACATGCTTTGCACGCTCATACTCTCGGTTTTGTACACCCCACAACTAAAAAGGAATTGTATTTTGAGAGTCCGATGCCGAAAGATATGGCGGATGCCGTAAAAAAATGGAGAAATTATTTAGAAAACTAAAAATATATTGAGATTTTTTTTATATTTGTTGAATTGAAATCAAGATTTGTTATGAGAAAACTATATGCTATCGTATGTTTAGCTCTTTTGTCGAATGCATACAAAGCACAAGAATCATTACCATACTATCAGCAATATCTTTTGGATGGTGAGTTCCTGTTCAACCCTGCACAATACGGTAAAACGGACTATGTACAGCTTAATCTAAACTATCAACAGCAATTTTCAAAATTCAGCGAATCTCCAAACGTACAGTCTGTGGGGATCAACGCTAATATTTTTGACAGAGTTGGAGCGGGTATTTCCGTTTTTAGAGACAGCAATGGTCCTATTTCTGCGGGTGGTATCACAGCAGGAGCATCTTACTTTATTCCGCTAAGCAGTGAAGGAGAGAGAAAAGATCAGTTTTCTTTTGGTACGAGTGTTAATTTTTATAATATGAATTTTGATTATTCTAAAATTAATACAGAAGACGGTTTTGACCCTTTGTTACAAGGTAACGAGAGTAACATCTTTATGGTATATGCCAACTTCGGTTTAGCTGCTACGTACAGAGGAATCTTCGGAGGCGTATCAGTAAATGATATTGCTTTGAGTAACGACGAATCTATTGTAAATAATTATGAGCCTTCTCCAATCAAATTCTTTTTAAATTTAGGATACGACTGGAAGCTTGCAGACAATATTGCACTTACGCCTTCTGTTTTGGTTAATTTAAATACCAACTCTACAAGAATGACAGATTTCAACCTGATGGCAACTTTTTCAAATGACATCAATGCATTCTCTATCGGAGCAAGTTACAGAGCTGTTCAAAACAGATTTGATAATCAGCAGTTGAGTATTTCACCAATTGTAAAGGTTAGATTCAACAAATTTATGGTGGGAGCTACTTATAACCTTGGAATGTCTGACATCCAGACTTACGGAGGAAACAGCTTTATGATCGGACTTGGTTACAACTTCGATAACTTCATCAATCATAGAGGATTTAGATACTAATATCAATTTAATTTGAATAAATTTGAGCTCTGAATTTTTTTCGGAGCTTTTTTTATGATTTACATTCACATTCCCTTTTGCAAACAGAAATGCAGCTACTGCAATTTTCATTTTTCAACATCTTTACAGTTTAAAGATGAAATGATTGCTGCGATAAAGAATGAAATCAGGCTTCGTAAAGATGAACTCCAAAACAAAAGTCTGAAGTCACTGTATTTTGGAGGCGGAACACCTTCAATTCTTTCAGCTGATGAAATTAATTCTTTAATTGATGAAATTTTAAAATATTTCAGCTTTGATAAAGACATAGAGGTAACATTGGAAGCAAATCCGGATGATTTAGATAAAAACTTCTTAAAAGCACTGTCAGGATCACCTGTAAATCGTTTGTCTATCGGGACACAAAGTTTTTTTGAAGAAGACCTCAAGCTTATGAACCGCGCACATGACGCTTCACAAGCAGAAAGTTCAATCAAAAGAGCTCAGGATTTCGGATTTGAAAATTTAAGTATTGATTTGATCTACGGTTCGCCAACTTCCAACTTAGAGATTTGGAAGCAAAATTTAAGTAAAACCATTGCCCTTGAAATTCCTCATATTTCTTCTTATGCCCTAACTGTAGAACCCAAAACAGCTTTGGAAAACTGGGTAGCAAAAGGGAAAGTTACTACTCCAAAAGAAGAAGAACAGAACCATGAATTTTATTATATGAAAGATTTTCTGAGAGAAAATGGTTTTGAGCATTATGAAGTTTCCAACTTTGCCAAACCTGGTTTTCATTCAAAACATAATTCTGCGTATTGGAAGTATCAGGAATACCTCGGGATTGGTCCTTCAGCGCATTCATATAACGGAAATGACGTTCGAAGCTGGAATGTAGCTAATAATCAGCAATATATTAAGAAGCTGAATTCCGGTTTACTGGCTGCAGAAACGGAAATTCTTTCTCAGAAAGATCAGTTTAACGAAATGATCATGATTGGTCTCAGAACAATTTGGGGAGTAAATATCAATCATTTGAAACAGAAATTTTCTGATGATATATTATATCATTTTCATAAAGAAATTCAAGACAAATTAGCAGAAGAAATTCTGAAAATTGAAGATGATCATCTTAAAATCCCTGAAAAGCATTGGTTTATGGCAGACGGAATTGCTTCTGATTTGTTTATTGTTTAGTCTGAAATCCTGAAACTTCAATCAGGAAAACGGTATTTGAAAAACTTGTGATATCCATCTTCCTGCATCCAACAAATTGTTTATTTTTGTATAAAATTTCAGTTCAGTTTTGAAAAATAAAAAGCCGGATTATTCGCATCTCTCCCCTGATCAGCCTATCGGAATTTTCGACAGCGGTGTGGGAGGGCTTACTGTAGCCAAAGAGATCAAAAGATTGCTGCCCAATGAGAATCTTATCTACTTTGGCGATACAAAACACCTTCCTTATGGGGAAAAGTCAAAAGAAGCGATTATTGGGTACTCTACAAAAATTTCAAACTTCCTTTTAGAACAAAATTGCAAAGCGATTGTTATTGCCTGTAATACAGCTACAGCAAATGCTTTAAATGAAGTAATGGATTCTGTACAGGGAAAAGTTCCCGTTATCGACGTAATCAATCCGGTTGCTGAAAAAGTTTCGTACGAAATTCACAATAACGTAGGGGTAATTGCTACCAAAGCAACTGTAAATTCCGGACTTTACAAAAAATCAATACGGAAACACAACAAATTTATCAAAGTTGATGAACTGGCAACGCCGCTTTTGGTTCCTGCTATTGAGGAAGGGTTTAAAAATCATCCCATCACTCATGCAATTATTTATAATTATCTCAGCAATAGCAAGCTGAAAAATATTGAAACTTTAATTTTAGGATGTACACATTATCCTTTATTGATAGATGAGATCAAGCAGTATTACGGCAATCGTGTACGCGTTATAGACTCTCCTAATATTGTTGCCAATCAGCTGAAGATTATTTTAGATAAATATCATTTGCTGAACGAAAACAATTCCAGACCAACTTATCAGTTTTATCTTTCAGATATCACCAAAAATTTTGAAAAAATTTCTAAGAAGTTCTTTGGGAAAACAATAGATTTGGAATTTCGGGTGCTATAAATAATAAAAGACTCATTTCAGAGTCTTTTTGCTTTATTCAGGTTGAATGTCTGTGCTTTCTTCCTGGTTGGGTTCATAGAAGCTGAAGCTCACATTACCGTATTTTCTTGTAGACTTAAAATTCGGATGATCCAGTTTTAACCTGCTCTGGTGTTCTACAATCAGAATTCCGTTCGGTTTCAGGTATTTATTATTCAAGACTAAGGAAATCAATTCCTGATATTTCTTTTCGTCCGTTTCAAAAGGAGCATCCGCAAAAACGAGCTCATAGGATTTCTTATTACGGAATTTTTTGAGCCAGTCGTAAACATCGCCACGCTGCGTATTGATTTGCAAACTCATATCCAACTCTGAAGCAGTTGAGTTTATAAAAGCCGTGTGTTTGGGATTCATTTCCACAGAAGTCACGTCCTGACAGCCTCTTGAAGCAAATTCAAGACTTATTGAACCAATTCCTGCAAATAAATCAAGCACAGCAATTGACTGCATATCGTATGTATTTTCCAAAATACTGAATAGAGCTTCTTTCGCAAAATCCGTCGTAGGTCTTACGTCAAAATGTTTTGGTGCGGCTATTTTTTTGGCTTTCCATCTGCCGGAGATTATTCTGTACATAAATGTTGGGTGTTAGATGTTGGGTGTGGGATGCAGTAGAACTAATCCTAAAACAGCATCCCACAACCTAATTAAGGATGAAATTCTTATTCGGAATATTATCAAAAACAATCTTTATATTCTTCACAAACTTCTGAAGTTCTGAGATAAATGTTTCATTTTCCGTAGTTTCACCATAAACATAAAATTGAGTCTCATTAATTCCGAAACCGATTTTGCTTAAAGTGAACATCACAAAATAAAGAAAATCTACTTCCGAATTTACATCAAGATTATTGTATAAAATGATCTTTTTATTGGATATTGCAAAAAACTCACATTGGTTATGATAAAGATTGATATGAATTTCTTTGCTGTTTTTATGATGAATAGAATTTAAAAACTTTTCTCCCGAAAAATTAAACTTCACAGGGATTGAAAGATCCTTTATCTTTTTGTAAAAATTTTTCGGAAATGTATAGTAAAACTGAACTTTAAACTTTTTATTCACCGAAAGCATCAGTTCTTCATTTTCCTTATCAACTGGAGCGTTATATGCAATCAGTTCGTAGCCGGATTCGTGGTCACTAAAACCTTCAGGCATCAACGTAAAATGATTCAGGGCAGAAATGACGGAAATCTCATCATATCTTTGCTTCAGTAAAACTTCTTCCAGCTTTTCAGAGATAAAATTCACCGGTGATTCTTCGTTGACGAAAAAAGATTTTTCCTCCATAATGCTTTTATTTTTAGCAATCTGGTAAATCAGTCCGTCTTTTGTAAAAAGTAAATGTAGTAAGTTCATATTGCAATTCATGCAAATTTAGTGAAATTCTACCATTATTGCCCCGATTGATGATGCAGAATCTCTTTATTGTAAAAATCCAGATTCGTCTGGCTTTCAAGAATGTCCCAAACCATTTGCTGTAAAACGCCGTCACCGATTCCGTGAACAATTTCAAGTCTCTTCAGGTGATTTTTCCGGCAAAAGCTGATGGTTTCAATTAATTTTTCTTTCTGAATAAAAAGTCTCTCAAAACTGTCGTAGTCAGTAGGATTTTTAACCAGATTATGGAAGTGCAGGTCAAGAATCAAAGGGTTTTTATCATGCTTTTTAGAAATTACTTTTCTTGGTTCCGCTTTTCTTATGACTTCTATGTTTTCGTAGATAGAAGCATTTTTCGGTACCAGTTTTTCTTTCGGATATTGGTAGGTAAAACCATACTCATCTTTAAAAACCACGATATTTCCATTCACGGAAGTTATGATTCCGCTCAAATTTTCATCTAATACAGATATTTGATCACCAATTTTCACACAATATTTTTTTTAGAAGCCGGGAACCTGCTTTCCGCTCATACTCCTCACTCCAAAGCTTTTTCCTTCGCTTGTTGCGGGGTAACCGCTGCAATGGGGCTAATTTTATCCTGACGAATACATCCAGCCTTACAATAATTATTCAACCTTCATTCCTAATTCAATGATAGCCAGATCTTTTATTTCTTCGCCGTCAATCACAAACTGCATCATAGTTCTCATTTTATGCCATCCCTGTTTTCCACAGGCTCCGGGATTGAGATGCAGTAATTTGTTTTTATCATCATACATTGCCTTTAAAATATGAGAATGTCCGGAAATAAATAATCTTGGGGCACTTTCCGATAGTTCTTTTTGGGCTAAAGGAGAATATTTTCCTGGGTAACCGCCGATGTGAATCATCATTACTTCCGTATTTTCACACATAAATCGGTTCACTTCAGGAAATTCCGAGCGGATTTTTGCGCCGTCAATATTTCCGTAAACACCTCTTAAAGGTTTTATTTTCTCAAGCTGCTCAATGATTTCAAAACTGCCAAAATCGCCGCAATGCCATATTTCATCAGCTTGCTGGGCGTATTCTAAAATTCTGTCATCAATATAAGAATGAGAATCGGAAAGGAGAAGAATTTTGGTCATTTTCAATTTTTTATACAGCAAAAGTTACATAAGATAATGGATAGTATTTTCAAAAGATTACAAGATCGTTCACATAGGTTTTTGGGAACTTTGGAACCTTTAACAAATAAAATCTTTTTTGTTTCTTTTGCGGTTTAAACAAGTCACAAATTTACTCAATAATCCCGAATTGATTAACTTTGGAAAAATTAAAAAAACAATGAAGCAAAATTTCTCTTTCTTCTTTCTTCTCTTATCTCTTATCTGTTTTGGGCAGATCGAAGAAAAAAAACTGGACGAACTCATTCAAAATACGATAAAAACATTTGATGTTCCGGGAATGTCGGTTGGTGTCATCAAAGATGGCAAAATTATATATTCCAAAGGTTTCGGAGTTCGTTCTTTAACAACCAGACAGCCGATGGATGATAATACTCTGGTGGGAATTGCTTCTAATTCAAAAGCTTTTACCTGTGTTGCTCTGGCAATTCTGGCTGATGAAGGGAAGCTGAATTGGGATGATAAAGTTTCAAAATATATTCCTGAATTTCAGATGTATGATCCCTACGTTTCTCAGAATGTTACCATCAAAGATTTGGTTACTCATAGAGCAGGATTGGGTTTGGGACATGGAGATCTCATGTTTTTTCCGGAAGGCGGAAGTTTAACGGTAAATGATATTGTACATAATGTGAGATATTTGAAGCCTGAGAATCCTTTCAGAACGACTTTAGATTACAACAATATCATGTTTATCGTTGCCGGAGAAGTAATTACCAGAATTTCCGGATTAAGCTGGGCTGATTTTATTGAGCAAAAAATTATGAAACCTGTCGGAATGACATCAAGTTTCGGAAGTTACAACAGAGCAAAATCAGTTACCAACAAAATTGATGCGCATGCTCCGGTAGACGGTAAAGCGATTGCTGTTCCGCACGACTGGAACGAAACAGCCAATGCAGCAGGAGGGATTATGAGCAACATCAAAGACATGACGACATGGGCAGAATGTCTTCTGAATAATTTTACAACAAAAGACGGAAAGAAACTGGTTTCCGATAAAAATATTCAGCAGCTGTGGAGCCTGCAGATTCCGAGTGGAGTTGCAATGAAAAATCCTTATGACACAAGTTTCTACGGATACGGTTTGGGCTGGTTTCTAAGTGATGTAAAAGGTCATAAGCAAATTCAGCATACAGGCGGACTGATCGGAACCGTAACGCAGTTTACCCTGATTCCGGATATGAAATTGGGAATTGTTGTTTTAACTAATCAACAGTCGGGTGCAGCATTCAACACGATTACAAATACAGTGAAAGATTCTTATCTGAACATTGCCGACAGAAACTGGCTGAAAACTTACAGCGAAAGAATGAAAAAACTGGAGGAAGAATTTAATAAGCAGAAGAAAGAAGCATTTGCCAAATCTGAAGCATTCAGAAAAGAGAAGCATCTTCATCCAAAGCCTGAACAGTTTACGGGAACTTATAACGACCAATGGTTCGGAGATGTTGAAATTTCTCAAACGGGAAATACTTACAGGGTTTTTTGTAAAAACTCACCAAGATTAAAAGGTGAAATGCTGCCTTATTCAAACAACACGTTCATCATCAAATGGGATGACAGAAGTTATGATGCCGATGCTTATCTGATTTTTAACTATAATGAAAATGGTAAAGCTGAATCAGCAAAAATGAAAGCGATTTCTGATGTTACAGATTTCAGTTTTGATTTTGATGATCTTGATTTGAAAAGGAAGTAGTTTTTATAATATTTATCAATAGAAAACGGACTTGTAGTCCGTTTTTTTGTTTGAGGGTAGCAAAAAAGGCTTTAGCCGAAATTATTGATTAAGCTTATTTAAAAATTTTTATTTAACCGCAAAAGGTAATTTTTTTTTAACACATAAGTCACATTAGATTAATCAAGCTTTGCGAATATTTTAGAACACATTAGTTTTAAAAATTTTTGATTTTTATTCTTTTGAAGGACTTTACATGTTCTAATAAACGTGTTAAATCTTTTGCGACTTTTGTGGTTAATTTTCACATTAGTTAATTTGAGAAATTCACCATTACTCATTCACAAATTCACCCACATTCTAAAACCACCCCGTCAAAAATTCTGTCGAATTTTCGCCACCCCTCCAAAGGAGGGGAATTTTTTTCTTTAAACTTTTATCTTCCCGGGTTCGTAGAAAAAAAGAAGTTTCTTTTTTGCTCCGTCAAACTGTGACCAGGAGTCACATTCAATCTCAAAACCGGCAACTCCGCAGGTAGGAAAATGAAAAATATCTTCAGAAATAGAATTGGCAAAATTAGAAATTCCGTTATTGTGAGAGAATAAAGCAACAGAATTCAGACTGTCATCAAGATCATAAATTACAGACAAAAAATTACTTTCAGAAGGATGATACAGCTTGTCATTGGTGGTTAATTCCAGATGATAAGTCTGATTAAAAATTTTACAAGTATTTAAAGCTCTTACAGCAGGACTGGAAATTAAATAATCTATATCAATATTGTTGGTCTTTAGAAATTTAGACATTTTCAAAGCATCCTGCAAACCTTTATCAGCCAAAGGTCTGTCAAAATCATCAGTTTCTTCCGGCCAGTCACTTTTTGCATGTCTTACGAGTATAAGTTTTTTCATATATAGTTTTTTATTGTTTATTTGCCATGTATTTTGCTGTATTCTATGGTGCTAATGACTCAAATAGGATTATGACAGTTTCATAGCATTGATTTTGAGGAACATAAAATTAAAGAAAAATTAATTAAAAAAAATATGATTTCACAAAAAAAACTGTGTAATAAATAAAATCAGTAAATTTTATTAAATTTGCAGACTTATGGGACAAATCCTTGCGATTGATTACGGAAAAGCCCGTTGCGGCATTGCAGCAACAGATGATTTGCAGATTATTGCAAGCGGACTTGATACCGTAGAAACCAAATTTTTAATGGAATTTTTTACGGAATATTTCAATAAAAATAAAGTAGAAACTCTCGTAGTAGGACTTCCTGTAGATTTGAAAGGTCAGCTTTCTGAAGTAGAAAAGGATATTTTAAGTTTCATTGAAAAATTTAAAACAGAATATCCTCATATTGAAGTAGAAAGATTCGATGAGCGCTTCACTTCAAAAATGGCATCATTTTTTATATCCCAAAGCGGAAAAAGTAAAAAGCAGCGACAACAGAAAGGTTTGATAGATAAAGTAAGCGCAACAATTATATTGCAGAATTTTTTAGAACAGAAAACAAGATGATTTTACCAATAAGAGCTTTTGGAGATCCGGTTTTAAGGAAAACAGGAAAAGAAATAGATAAAAATTACCCTGACCTTCAGGAGCTGATTGATAATATGTTTGAAACCATGTACAGTGCCAACGGAATTGGTCTGGCTGCGCCGCAGATTGGTTTGGATATCAGATTATTCATCGTAGATGTTACTCCTTTGGCAGAAGATGAAGATTATGAAGATATTGCAGATGAGCTGAAGGAATTCAGAAAAGTTTTCATCAATGCAAAAATTCTTGAAGAATCCGGGGAAGAATGGAAGTTTAATGAAGGCTGCCTTTCCATTCCGGATGTGCGGGAAGATGTCAAAAGAAAAAGTACAATTCTGATCGAATATTTTGATGAAAATTTTGTGAAGCATACAGAAACTTTTTCCGATATTAGAGCCCGCGTAATTCAGCATGAATATGATCACATAGAAGGTACGCTTTTTACAGATCATCTGAGTGCCCTCAAAAAGAAGCTTGTAAAGGGTAAGCTTACAAAAATTACGCAGGGAGATGTCTCTATCAATTATAAAATGAGATTCCCAAAATAGATACATAACTAAGTAAATTATAAAATAGAAAGCCGAAAGCTTTCGTTGAAATTAAAAAATAAAAAAATTATGCTGTTAGAAAAAATAATTTCAATTTCCGGAAAACCAGGACTTTACAAGTTGGTTTCGCAATTGAGAAACGGATTTATCATTGAAGATGTTACTTCAAAAAAGAAAGTAAGCATCGGTAACTCCAGTCAGGTAAGTCTTTTGGATAATATTGCCATGTTTACATTTGACAAAGAAGTGCCTTTGTTTGAAGTTTTTGAAAATATTGCGAAAAATACCGATTACAAAGAAACTATTTCTCATAAAGCATCAGAAGCAGAGCTTACTGAGTTTATGTCGGTTTCTCTTCCTAATTATGATACGGAAAGAGTGTATACATCAGATATTAAAAAACTGGCTCAATGGTATAATATTCTTCACAAAGCAGGATACATTACCCCTGAAAGCTTTGTAAAAGCAGAACCTGAAACTACAGACGGAGAAAAAGCGGAAGAAGTAAGTCTTGATCAGGAAGCTCCGAAGAAGGCCGCTCCTAAAGCTGAAAAACCTGCAGCTCCAAAAGTAAAAGCAAGTACAGGAGCAAAAGCAGCTGCAAAAAGCACACATAGAAAAATGGGATAATTCATTTATCTTTAACTAATATAAGCCTCGTCAGAAATGATGAGGTTTTTTGTTGAGGGTTACCGATTATTTTTAATAAATACGATTTAAAATCTTTTCTGGCTCTGCTAAGTGCAACGGCTTTGCGAGCTTAAAATAGGTAATAATAAAAATCTTGTTGACTTTGCGTTAAAATTTAGGATTATCGATAAAAAAGATTTAATTTTTAACATAAGTTTTACGTCCTGAAGTTTTGTTCTTTGTTTGACTTCGTTGAATCTTTTATTTCACGTCAAAAGAACTTTCACAAAGATTTCCCGTAAATTTGCAATACTTTGAATTCTCAGAATATGAATACCAAACAGGAAAAACTGGAAGCTTTCGGAAGATTATTAGATATTATGGACGATCTGCGCGAAAAATGTCCGTGGGATCAGAAACAGACGCTGGAATCGCTCCGACATTTAACGCTGGAGGAAACCTACGAGCTTTCGGATGCCATTTTGCAGAATGATCTGCAGGAAATAAAAAAAGAGTTGGGAGATGTGCTGCTTCATCTGGTTTTTTATGCCAAAATATGCTCTGAGAAATGCAGTTTCGATATTGCGGATGTCATTAATTCTTTAAACGAGAAATTAATTTTCCGCCATCCTCATATTTACGGGGACACAGAAGTGAAAGACGAAGAAGAGGTAAAACAGAACTGGGAAAAACTAAAACTGAAAGAAGGAAACAAGTCCATTTTGGGCGGCGTACCTAAAAGTCTGCCGAGTCTGGTAAAAGCCTATAGAATTCAGGATAAAGTGAAAGGAATAGGTTTTGAATTTCATGATGCGGAAGATGCGTGGAAAAAAGTAGATGAAGAAATTCAGGAGTTTCATGCAGAAACAGATTTGGATAAAAAAGAACAGGAATTGGGTGATGTATTTTTCTCATTAATCAATTACGCACGAATTTCGGGAATCAACCCCGATTCTGCACTCGAAAGAACCAATCTTAAATTCATTTCAAGGTTTCAGAAAATGGAAACCTTAGCTTTAGAACAGGATCTGAAACTTGCCGATCTTTCTTTGGAAGAAATGGATGTTTTGTGGGAAAAAGCAAAAATAATTTCAGATGGAAACTAAACTCAATGAGTTATATTTTTTCTTGCTTGAAAACAGGAAATATAATTTTGATCTTCAAAATAACTATTACAAAAGGATTCTTAAAAATCAAGAAACTCCAAAAGATAAATTAATTGCATTGTTGTACGAAACCGCAAATACTCAAAGTAGACCAAAAATTGATAAGCTAAAAAATTTTCATAAAAAGATATTTGATAACGAAAAGTCTTTAAATAACTTCAGAACTTTTGTAAATTTTCTAAATCTCGACCAAAGAACGAATTTTGAGGGATTGTTTTCTGGATTAAGAAAGCAAGAAGGTTGGGGCGATAAAACTTCTGCACTTTTTGTAAAAGTTATTTATCATATTCATAATGGAGAATATGATAAAGAATTGAAAATTTGGAATGATGTCCCAAGTTTTAATGAAAATGATGATTTATTGTATTTACCTGTAGATTCCGTTATCATAAATATTTTTAATAAAATATATCCGCAGAATTGGACATTTAAAACTATTAATCAGAAACTACTATCAACTAATACTTTTAAAAAAATTGATATAGAGGTTTGGGACGATTTATGGTTTTGGGGATTTTTAAATCAAAAAGGTTCTTCTGAAAGAATTTTTGAATGGAATGAAGGGAAATATTGGATGTTACGAGATTCAAAGAAAGATAAAAACTCAATTACTGAGATTAAAGAAAAGTCAGCTCAGTTTAATTCAATTTTAAATAAAAACTAAAATGAGAATGAATATATTTTGTACAGTATCTGCAATTTTATTGATGAGCTGTAATCCAAAAACGCAAAACGAGAAAGTAGAGACTGACTCGCTAAAAGTTGTATTCACTTTACCTAAAAAACTGAAGGAAGTTTCCGGAATTGCTTTGTCTAAAGATAAAAAAACGATTTGGGCAATTGAAGATGGAGGTAATAAAAATGTAGTCTACGGTTTGGATCCGGAAGGAAACCAAATTGCAGATGTTTTGGTAGAAAATGCTGAAAACAATGACTGGGAAGATATTACGACAGATTCAGCAGGAAATATATATATTGGTGATTTCGGGAATAATGATAATGACCGACAAAATCTTTCGATCATTAAAATTGATCTGAATAACGAAAATCAGAAATCCACGAAAGTTATCCAAACTACAACATTTCATTACGAAGGTCAAACTGAATTTCCACCAAAAAAATCCAACTGGCTGTATGATTGTGAAGCTTTTATAGAAAAAGACGGCTACTTCTATTTGTTTACAAAAAACAGAAGCAAAGGCTTTGACGGAACTTTTCTAGTGTTTAAAATCCCGAATCAGCAGGGTGATTTTGAGGCAAAACTTGTTGGCAGATTAAAACTTGAAGGAGGATATAATGATGCTGCGATTACTTCGGCAGCGATCAATTCAAAAAATCAGATTGTTCTTTTAACCCACAAAAACATTCATGTGGTAACAGGTTTTACCAAAGATGATTTCAATGCGGCTACTATTCAGAAAATATTTTTAGATCATAATTCCCAAAAAGAAGCTGTTGTATTTATTGATGATAAAACACTGATGATTGCCGATGAAAAGGATAAAAAGGAAGGCGGAAATGTTTATAAATTTTTAATTAAATAGTTTCCGGTTTGTCATTCTGACGAAGGAAGAATCTCAACAAAATATTTTTAAATCCGTGTGATATTTGGAATGTTTTAAGATGAGATTCTTCATTCCGTTTCGCTTCATTCAGAATGACAAATTTGAAGTTAAAAATGTGATTTCTCTTAGAAATTCATTCCAAGACCACCGGAAATTCTTCCGCCATCTTCTCCTACAAAGTACTGAATTTTGGCGGAAAAAGATTCCAGAATATTTAGCCAGAAGCCTGCACCTGCACCCTGATGCCACTTTCGGGAATATTCATTGTCGATCCAGACTCTTCCAATATCATATCCTACTAAAATTCCCATATTTACCGGAACGATATTGTTTTTTACCCTTCCAAAATCCCACCGTATTTCCGAATTATTGGCAAGGTAAGATTTACCTGCAAATCTTTCGTTTCTATAGGCTCTCATCGCATTGTTACCACCGATTGCAGCTGCCTGAAAAAACTCAAATTGATTATTGTTGATCATCATGGCATGAGTAGAATTGGCAAAAACAAATTTTCCTTTTTTGTCAATTCTGTGAAAGATGCTCATTTTCCCGGAGAGTGCAGCAAAATTTCTGTCAAGTTCCTGAAGATTGGCTTTCCATCCTGCATTGATAAAAAATTCCATTCCCAATGTTGGAAAAGCATTGTTATCAAAATTTTTGAAACTAAAGGTATAATTGGCTCCTCCAAATTGCTGGTCGTTAAAAACTTCAGGTCTTACCTCATCGGAAACAGCAATAAACCGGTCATCATTTCTCTGCACTTTGGAGTTTTCAAAACTGAGCTGAAACTGATGTCTGAAACTCAGCCAGCTGGTTGTAGAAACAGAAGGCGCAAATCTGAACTGCGAAATTCTCACTCTGTTGTAATTTCTGTCATCTTCGTCAGCGTTATTAATGCTCTCATTTCCTAAGCCAAAAAATGTTCTGGCAAAATATGGAGTGGTGTATGAAGCATCAATCCCCGCATCCCATCCAAAAACAGCTTTTTTGAAAATCCCTTTGTATTTGAGATTAAACCCTCCTGTTGCAGTATAAAAATTGGCACTGAGACTGTGTTTCTGAGTAAAATGATCTCTGATAAAATTATTAACGGTGTAATTGGCTACAAATCCCAGAATCACTCCGTCGTCGGGATTAAAATTAGCATTAGGATATCCTGCCACAAAATTGTATTTCGGATGTTTCCAGTTATAAGTATTGATGTTATAATCGTCTGTTATTCTTTTAGGAGTGCTTTTGGTGTTATAAGTATTCTTTTGTGATTTAAAATCATAGATTTTCACTTTGCTTCCGTTGGCAACCTGGTAAGTATCATGATTATAGCCGCCGATGAGACGAATGGTGGTTTTAGACTTTCCGTTTCCGGAAACTTCATAGATATCATCTTCTTCAAGCCCATAAATCCAGAGTTCTTTTGTATGCTTTGAGTGATAAACTTTTTCAAAAACCAGCTCTTCAGATTGATCTTTATTGAATTTGAATTGCTTTACTTCTACAGAATCTTTATGCTTTATAATGACAAATTTGTCACGGTTCACAGTTCCTGCTAAAGGAACTTTTTCCTGGAGAATGTGATAGTAGTCATTGGCATACACGTGTACTTTTTCCTTTCTGAGCTTTAGTTTTCTTTTAATATCGGCAAGAGTTTCATCCTGCACTTCTTTGGGAAGGTTATTGAACGCTTCATCAATATCTTTATCAGAAAGATTTTGCTGAATGTATTTTGCCTGATTTTCCCAGTCTTTTTCATAAGAGTCTTTCAGGAAGATTAAATCTAAAGGATAAGGCTCCATATTCATCCACCGTACATTTTTGATGTCATCTTTAAAAGACTTCATGTGGCGGATCATCGGGATATTCATGATAATTTTGAAAGCGGCTCCATCGTAATTGCTGAACGCCTGATCCCGGTCTTTAGGAATCGGTTTGTAGATGATCCGGTCACCTTTTTTATATTCTGCCCATTTCCATTGATCTTCGTGACGGTCCCAGTCACCGATCAGCATATCAAAAATTCTTGCACGGATATACGTTTCTTTATCTACAGAATATTTGCTGTCTTTACGCATATTTTTCAGTACATCTACCGTAGAAAGTATATCTGAAGCGTTGTCTAAATACTGCAGCGTCTTTTGGTCGGAAGAAAACCGTTCTTCAATCATATAAAGCTCATCACCGTAATGCTCGTTATACCTTCCGAGAGTTTTTTGTTTCGGAATAAAATACAGTTTCGGATTGCTGTGAAAAAGCCCGATTTTATCAGCCATATTATTGACCGCAAAACCGGTGAACGGATGATTGGTCGTATAAAAGTCAAGAAGAAATCTCTCAGGGAAAGTATTGGTAAGTTCGTTTCCGAAAGTGTTTTTCTTAAAAGCCTGTGCGTTGAGAAAACGGACAGCACTTTTTTTAATTCCGCGCATCACAAATTCCTGCCCGTCATGAGCTTTAAGACGAAGACTGTTTGATTGGTTTCCTCCGCCTTCTCTGAAAGGCGTAAAACCGCCATTTAAAGCAGAAAGATCTCCAACCTCAGCTTCAATGGGCATTGCGTAGTATTTTCTGTAATGATTTCCCCATAGCCATCGGTAAACTCCACCTCTTTGGGTAAACTTTTCAGGATAAAGGGTTGAGATCTTATTGTCGGTAAGTTTGTCAGGAAAATTGTTTTCAAAATCTTTAGGTTTTTCGATCACCGAAATTTGGGTAAGTTTTTCAAGTGTATTATTTCTTGTAGAGAAAAATTCGACTTCGGAACTGCGATCTTTTTTTAGATTCAACACCGCAAAACCACTTCCTCCATAAGAAAAGTCGGTGTTTTTTACAATCGTGGAAGGATCTGTTTTTGAGCCGGCGCCGCTGATAATCTGGCGGATGTTCCTGTCCTGATGATACTGCAGATTGTGATCGTGCCCGGAAACCAGAATGACATTATCTTTATCCTGAATAATGCTTTTGATCCTGTTGGCAAAATCAGTATAATGTCTGTTGCTGAGATCTTCCATGCTTACTCCGGAAGAACTTCTCAGAATATTGATTAATGTAGTAATTCCCGGAACCGGAATCTTCCCTCTGAGCGGAAAAAGTTGAGATTTTGCCGAATTGAAGCCTGCATGAACTCCCGAGCTGATTACCGGATGATGAAGCGCAACAATAATTCTTTTATCCTGATTTTTTATGATTAAGTCTTTAAACTCTGTGTAAAAATCTTCCTGCGTTTTGATGTCGCAGTTTTTATTGATTCCCGGATATTTGTCCCAGTCAACTAACGACCATTCAGAATCTATGACGATAAGTTTGATGTCTTTTGTTAAGCTGATATCATCAATAGGGCAGGAGTTTTTAGGGAGAAAAGATTTCTTGTCTTTCAGGTAAGACTTTACAAAATCTTCCTGTGCCTTCAGACCTTCCAGACCGTGATACCAATCGTGATTTCCGGGAATTACCAGTGTTTTTCCCTTAAAATCTTTAGTGATGGCAAGCTGATTCTCCATTTTCTGCTTTGCCAGAGCATATCCTTTATCTGATTCTTTCGGCATTCCCAGCGGGTAAATATTATCGCCTAAAAAAATGACCATAGAATTCTGATCTGCTGAATCTAATTTGTTTTTGAGAAGCTGCAATGTCTGCTGAGCCTGAATTTCTTCTGCATTTCCGGCATCACCAATGAGAAAAATCTGAAAGTCATTGGCAATTTCTGCGCTGTTATTTTGTATCTCCGGCAAGTTTTTTCCCTTTTTTACGTTATAGGTAGCGCAGGATATAACAAGTGCGGAGAACACGGTGAGTTTTACAAGTGCAGAAAGATTTTTGAGAATATATTTAGAAGATAAATTCATACATTTACAATTAGAAAAATTTGGTGATGAACATATTAGACAAGGCTAAAAATTATGTTGAAAATTTATTCAAAGATAAGTTATCTTCAGTATACTTTTATCACAATTTTATCCATACCTCTTTTGCGGTCGGCAAAGCGGAAGAAATTATAAAACATACCGGAATTTCTGATGCGGAAAGAGAAAAAGTGATTCTTGCGCTTTGGTTTCATGATGTGGGATTTACAGACTGCAATGCGGAAGGGCATGAGAAAAGGAGTGCGGAACTCATGAAAGATTTTTTGCTGAAAGAACATTATCCGCTGGATTATATTGAAGACGTTTATCAGCTTATTCTTTCCACCGAAAAATATTATCAGCCTCAGAATGTATCTGAAAAAATAATGAAAGATGCAGATTTCAGTCATTTTGCAAGTCCGTCTTACCATGATACTTCCGAAGCCTTACGAAAAGAGTGGGAACTTACGGGCGGAACCTGCTTTTCTAATGATGAATGGAATGAGCTGAATATTGATTTCCTAAAAAATAAGCACCAGTATTTTACCGATTACGCCAAAGAACACTGGGAACCGCTGAAGATGAAGAATGTAAAAAAACTTGAAAAAAAGCTGAACAAAGAAGAGAAGCAGAATAAAGATAAAGAAGCAGATAAGAAAGATCCTAAATCTGACAGAAGTATTGATACCTTATTCAGAGTTACTCTCAACAACCACACCCGCCTGAGCGATATTGCCGACAGCAAAGCCAATATATTACTTTCGGTAAATGCCATCATTATTTCGGTCTGTCTTTCTGTATTGGTTCCGAAGCTGGATACTCCTAAAAATGTGCACCTGATTATCCCCACATTTTTATTGCTTTTTTCGAGTGTGCTTACCATTGTTTTTGCCATACTTTCCACAAAACCGAATGTCACCAAAACCCACTTTACACAGGACGATGTTGTCAAGCGAAAAGTAAATCTTTTGTTTTTCGGGAATTTTCATCAGATGCTTTTTGATGATTACCAGAATTCTATGCGCGATATGCTGAAAGACCGCGAGTATATCTATGATTCTATGATCAAAGATCTGTATTTTCTTGGGAAGGTTTTAGATAGAAAATATAAACTGCTTTCGATAACTTATACTATTTTCATGGCAGGAATTATTATTTCTGTACTGGCTTTCGGGTATGCGTTTCTGAGTCTTTAGCTCAGCGAAACCCTCAAAGCAAGCAGTCCTGAAATTCCCTGCAGATCTTCTACCTTCAGAAATTCGACATCATTTTTCAGAATGTTCTGTTTTTGAAGGGTATTGATGTATTGAAGGTATTCTTTTTGGTTTTCCATTCCGAAATATACAATGACGATTTTCCCTGGTGCAGTGATTCTTTCCTCGCTGCCTTTGATGTGGGCTTTGTCAAGTCTTTTTTTTATGATTTCGTAGTAAGAATTATAAGCGCCGTCTACATCAAATCGTTTTTCGTCCATTCGGAAACGGATGTCTATTTTTTCGTTATAAACAAAAACCAATGATGCAATATCCAGCGAAATCGGAAGAGATGATTTGAATTTTCTGAACTCGGCTTCCATTTTGCAAATGGTTTCCAGCTGCCAGAAACGCAGCTGATTCAGATATTTTTGGGAATAGTCCAGATTGGGTGCAATATTTTGACCGATGTACAGATTATGCTCAATTCCGTCAGACTTAAAACGTTCGTAATAATGCGGAAAAATCTCCTGAGCTGTAGTTTGCCTATTGTCTAAAATGTCCGCAAGTTTTCGGTTGACTAGTGTTATTGATTCATCAAGATTTTTTCGTCGGTGATAAAAAAGCTGATTCGGATTGTTGATCTGCTTAAAATAAGTCTTAATATCTATTTTAATTTCTGCTCTTGGATCAGTTTCTACTTTTGCCTGTAGATAGGGGTGGATTTCATCCTGAAGAAGACGTTGAAATCTTTGTTCAGTATCGGCTTTAATTTCATTATTCAGTTCGTTTTCAAAAATTTCTATTGCCAAAAGGTACTTTTCAGAATCTGAATTGATCGTTGTAAACAATGCATACAGTACATCAAGCTGTGCATTGAGATCTTCTTTCATCAGGTTAAAACGTTTTTCAGAAGAAGAACGAATGTCTGAGAATCCAAAAAGAGGCGACAGATTTTTGAACGAAATTTCTTTGAGTGTATAGATTTTTCTAGACAAAACAGCATTGAAGTATTTCTCTGCTTCATTTCTGAACTTCCAAACGACACTGTCATGAATGGTCGTGTATTCTCGCTGAATAATAGCTTCAATCTGGTTATTTCTTTCAGAATTGAAACGGGAAACCGAAAACAGAATCATTTCGGTAAAAAATTCAATTTTTTTAAGTTTTAAACCATTCAGGCTGTTCGGCTGTGATGAGGTAAACTCCATAATTGCCATCAGTTCGCCGTTTTTCATAATCGGAATAATGATAAAACTGTTTATATTCGCCTGCTTCAATAGCTGAAAAGACGGCAGTTTTTTGATTTCTTCATCCATCTTGTCAACGTTGGCAACCACGATAGGCTTCGAGTTATAGCTTATGTTTTCAAGGGTAGTTTGTCTTATTTCTTCATTGAATGTTTTCAGCCAGAAATCAAGAATGTAACTCGTAAATACATTTTCGTAAATGGGAACATTTTCGAGTTTCCTATCTTTTTTATTGTAAATCATCAATCCGAAATTAAGATCGGGTACATCAAAGTAGGATTTGAAGATTTCCAGCAGATTTTCGTTAGGTTGAGGGTTTTCAATATCAATCTCAATCATGGTTGATTTCAGATCTGATAAGGCTACTTCTGATGTGCAGTCTACAAGTGAAATAATCGCAAAACCGCACATAACCCAAGACTTCGGAGGAAAGTGTTTTTTCCAGAGAGAAATATCATCCATGTTTTCCAGAAGCATTTCTACAGTATCCAAATCAGGAATCTGTGTATCTTCTTGAGGATAAATATCCGTAAAATCAGAATTGACTGTTATTTTATAATGCTTCATGATCCCGTACTTATTGGGAATGTCATAATAAAGCGGAAGACTGGCTTTGAAATCTGTATTGTAATGAACCTGAAGAATAATACAGCAGCAAAAAATATAAAATTCGTTTTGGTTAATATCTCTTAGCTTTATCTCAAAATCTGTTCCTGCATCGGCAAGTATATTTTTAAATCTCTCCGTATAATTGAAGGTTATATCTGCCAAAGGAATACTTGCAGCTTTAATTTCGTTATGAGTAAGACCGGTAGGAAAGAGATCTGCAAGAAGAAGCCTTATCAGTTCAGAATGCTTTTCAAGAAGAGAAAGATCCTGAAAACCTTCTCTCAGCTCCGGAAATTTTTTAGTTTTTTCGATTAAAGATTCGGCATAGTTGGCTCTGTATTCCAAACGGTCATTGTACCTGATATGTTCCAGAACATCCAAATATTTTTTGAATGAAATGAAAATCTGAAACGGAGTATCTTCTGTGTACAGTTCTGCCAAACCTGATTGTTTTTGTGGCACAAAGTTATAAAAAAAGCACAACCCGATGGCTGTGCTTTTGTTTATTTTAAAGGATTTTTATAATCCGAACTGCTTGGCAAACAGATCAGGGAAGATACCCAGGATAACCAGTGAAGCAATAATTACAACGGCTACAATATTGTACGTAATGGTGACTCTTTCTGTTGTTTTAAAACTGGATTCTTTGTAGAAAAACATAGCAATAATCAGTCTTAAATAATAAGCAATAGAAATCGCCGAGCCTAGAACAGCTACAATAACCAAAAAAGTATTATCGTCTTTTGCTAAAGCCTGTGCAAATAATGAAAACTTACCCATGAACCCTGCAGTTAATGGTATTCCTGCCATTGATAATAAAGAAATGGTAGCAACCACAGCTAAAAGCGGTTCAGATTTAGCCAAGCCTTTAAAGGCTCCGTAAGATGTTTCTCTTTTAAGTTTTTCAACCCAGATTAAACACATGAAAACTCCAACGGTAGCTAATGAATAAGCGAATAGATAAAAAGCTAAAGTATAGGTTGATAATGCATTCATTCCAAAGAATACCAAACCAATGTAACCGGCATGAGAAACAGAAGAATATGCCAGCATTCTTTTAGCATTAGTCTGTGCAAGACCCATTACGTTTGCCAACAATAAAGTGATGATTAGAAAAACGCCTAAAATATGGATCCATTCGTGGGTAATTCCGGAGAAACCGATGGTCATTAATCTGAATAATGCAAAAAAACCTGAAATTTTTACCACACTCGCCATGAAAGCCGTAATCAGTGAAGGTGAACCCTGATAAACATCCGGACTCCACATGTGGAAAGGTGCTAAAGCTACTTTGAAAGCCATTGCGCATAGCATTAATACTGCACCAAGAATCAGCATTCCGTTTTTAGGATTTACTGTACTGAAATCCTGTATTCTATATAAATCAAATGTTCCTGTGCTTCCGTAGATAAATGCAATTCCCAGCAATAAAAAACCTGTGGCAAACGCTCCCATCAGGAAATATTTTAAAGAAGCTTCGTTTGATCTTAGGTCTGTTTTGTTAGCTCCCGCCATTACGTATAAAGGTATAGACAGGATCTCAACTCCGATGAACAAAGTAACTAAATTCTGAAACCCGAATAATACGAAACCTCCGCAAAGCGCAAAAAGCATCAGCGCATACAATTCTGACTGGTGATTTCTGTGGTTGCTGAATGCAAATCCTCCAAGGAAGAATAACAGCAAAGTTGTTACAATAGAAATTTTTGTAAACAAAGCTGTATTGGCTCCGTATTCATACATTAATCTGTATTTTTCGAAGAAAGAAGCTTCCGGTAAAAAACTTACATACAAGGCGATGATTAATCCAAAAATCCCGATGTATCTTGCGAATTTTCCTTTTTCAAAAACTCCCGAGAATAGTGCAGCAACCGCTGTAAGGAAAACAATAATTAAAACACTCATAATTTATATTTGAGATTTGAGATACGAAATTTAAAGTTCAAGGTTCAGAATTTAAGGTTTGATACCTTTTACTTTTATCTTGATTCTTTAATTCCTCTCTCTTAATTCTTTACTCTTTAAAATTAATTAACCATTGATGAATATACAAACTTCAACGAACTTCCTACCATATCAATAATCGGCTGAGGAAATATTCCCAGAAGAATTACAAATACTGCAATACTCGCCAGTACAGAAAATTCTACAGCTGACAAATCTTTAGCCGTGCTTAAAACTGCTGCATCACCTTCACCAAACATTGCTTTACCGTAAAATCTCAAAAGATAAACTGCACAAAGAATGATCGTTAAACCAGCAATTACTGAAGCTAAAACATTAAAATCAAAAACAGACTTAATGAGGATAAATTCACCAATGAAACCATTAGTCAACGGAACTCCCATTGATCCCAAAATAATCAAAAGGAAAAGTACAGCAAATTTAGGAGCTACTTTTGCAAGACCTCCCATTTGTCTGATATCTCTCGTTTTAAATCTTTTGTATAAAATATCAGCACAGAAAAACAATCCTGCTACGTTTACACCGTGAGCAAATGTCTGTACCAAAGCTCCTTCAGCACCTTCAATGGTAAATGTTCCTCTTAATGTAAGAACAGCTGAAGCAAAAATACCGGCAACCATCAATCCAACGTGTGAAAAAGAAGAATACGCAATGATTCTTTTCATATCATTTTGAATGATGGCAATTAAAGCTCCATGTACGATTCCGATAATAGCCAGAATAATTACAATTTGTCCGGAAATTCCTAATATCGCTGTTGGAGTGATAGGCAATAAATATCTTATTAATCCATATATCGCCATTTTCAGCATAATTCCTGATAAAAGCATAGATCCCTGAGTAGGAGAGTAAGTATAGGTATCCGGCTGCCATGTATGGAAAGGGAAAACCGGAAGTTTTACTGCGAATGCAAAGAAAATAAACCAGAATACTACAATCTGTTGAGTTTCGTTAAGATCCGCATTGTAAAGATCTGTCAAACCAAAAGAAGCGGAATGGATTCCGACATAAATCAATCCAGCTAGCATAAACAAAGATCCTACAAATGTATATACAAAGAATTTTGTAGTAAATTCAAATCTTTTGTTCTCTTGTCCCCAAAGTGCTGCAATGAACCAGATCGGAATTAATGTTACTTCCCAGAAAATATAAAATAACAAACCATCTAAAGCTGTAAATACTCCGATAAGACCAAATTGCATCATCAGAATCAGCCCGTAAAATGAGTTTTTGTAGCCAGTGTTTTCGTTAAATGATGATAAAATAATTAGAGGCGAAAGAATGTTGGTCAGCAGCAAAAGAAGCATACTCATTCCGTCTATTCCGAAACGAAGACTGCTTTTTATAAATTGTGACCAGGGATAATTGATTTCGTGCTGCAACGTACTATCAACTGTCGGTTCAAAACTGAAATCCGAAAGCACATAAAATGTAAGCAGCATCTGTATCAAAGCAATTCCCAACGCCAAATATTTGCTAGAAGCATTTTTCCAAGCAAAAACTAATCCCGAACCTACAAGAGGTAATAGTAATAATGTTAATAGTAAATAAGACATTATTGTAGTATAAAGTTAACAATCAGTATAATTCCCACAGCTAAAGTCATGATAAGAACATAGTTCTCAACATTTCCGTTCTGAATACGCTTCATAGATCTACCGCTGTCTTCAGCACCTTCTCCTATGTAATCTACAAAACGGTCTAGAACGCCTTTATCAAACATTTTTCCGCCACGCCCAAGTCCTTCAAAAGTTTTTACAATCAAAGCATTGTAAAGCTCATCCACATATAATTTTTTGGCAGAAAGTTTTTCCCAGCCGGTGTAATCTTCTTCTGCTTTTGCTACTTTCTTTTTGTTGACATAAATGTTTTTAACGATAAACCAAACGGTAAAGAACATTAGAACTGTAGCTCCTAAAAGAATCATTTCGGTATTAAAATCAACACCCGAAAGAGTTGCTTCCATTTGTTTGAAGCTTTCTTCTGTTAAAACAGGTTTCAGCCATTCCATCAATTTAGCATAATGACCGTGACCTATAAAGTGAGGAAGATTAATAAAGCCCCCTACTACGGAAAGTACTGCCAGAATAATCAAAGGTAAAGTCATGTTCAACGGACTTTCATGCAAATGATGTTTTTGCTCTTCTGTTCCTCTGAATTCTCCGTGAAAAGTTAAATAATACAGTCTGAACATATAGGTTGCCGTAACAGCAGCTAAAATAAATAACATAACCCAGTAAATTGGATTTTTAGCAAAAGCCGCTACTAAAATTTCATCTTTAGAAATCATCCCTGATAATAATGGGAAACCTGAAATTGCCAATGTTCCGATAAGAAAAGTAATGTGTGTAAGAGGAATATATTTTTTTAAACCTCCCATAAAACGCATATCCTGTTCGTTACTCATCGCATGGATTACAGAACCCGCTCCCAAGAATAATAATGCCTTAAAGAAAGCATGTGTCATTACGTGAAACATTGCTGTTGTGTAAGCACCAAGACCTAAGGCGATAAACATAAAACCAAGCTGCGAAACGGTAGAATATGCCAAAACTTTTTTGATGTCGTTCTGACGAAGAGCGTAGAATCCCGCCAAAGCTGCGGTTAAAAATCCTATGAGTAAAATTCCGTCCTGAACAGTCGGTGCTAAAGTAAATAAGAAGTTCGATCTTACAACCAAATAAATACCAGCGGTAACCATCGTCGCTGCGTGAATCAACGCAGAAACAGGAGTAGGACCCGCCATCGCATCCGGTAACCATGTATATAATGGAACCTGAGCTGATTTACCGATTGCTCCGATAAATAAACTTGCAGTAATAAAAATAATGATATTGCCGTCCAATTCAAATTTAGCAGCATTTTGTGCTACTGAAATATAATCTACAGAGTTGGTCTGAGAGGCAATCATAAAGATTCCAATCAATAGACCAAGGTCGCCGATTCTGTTCATGATAAAAGCCTTTCTTGCCGCCTTACCATATTCCTGATTAGTATACCAGAATCCGATTAATAAATAAGAACAAAGACCTACACCTTCCCAACCGATGAATAAGATCATGTAATTGCTTCCCATTACCAAAAGCAACATTGAGAAGATAAAAAGATTCAGATAAGTAAAAAACTTATAAAAACCTTTGTCATGGCTCATATATCCGATAGAGTAGAGGTGAATTAACGACCCGATTCCTGTGATGATCATCACCATCATTAATGAAAGCTGATCAATCTGAAAACCGAAATTAATCTGAACTCCGTTTACTCTGAACCATTCAAAAGCTTTAACGACAACTGCCGGACTTTCTGAGTCAAAATTTAAAAATAAGCTTACCGCAATACAAAAAGAAGCAAAAACTGCTGCTGTTGCCAAACTTCCGACTACGATCTTTGGAAGATTTTTGCCGAAAAGTCCGTTGATAAGAAAACCTATAAGTGGTAAAAGTACTATTGCATAAATTAAATTCTCCATTCTTTCTTATCCTTTTAATTTATTAAAAATTCCTACATCTACAGAACGGGTATTTCTATACAACATCGCAATAATTGCCAAACCAACCGCAACTTCGGCTGCAGCAACAACCATGATGAAGAAAACCAGCAGCTGTCCGTCGCTGTTCCCGTTGTATGCCGCAAATGCAGCCAATAAAAGGTTTACAGAATTAAGCATAAGCTCTACACAACCCAAAATTACAATCGCATTTTTTCTGAGCAATACTCCCAAAACTCCCAGACAGAATAAAACTGAGCAAAGAGTGATGAAATATTCCAAAGGGATGCTTTGCATAAATGTATTAACTTCTCCCATAATTTTATAAATCTTTTTTACCGATTAGTACCGCACCTACAATACCTGCCAAAATCAGGATGGAAGCAAGCTCAAACGGTAAAACATATTCATTGAATAAAAGTCTCCCGAGATTTTTCGTAAGACCTACACCCTGATCAACATTTTCAACCAAAATGTGTTTTTCCTGAACTCCTCTGAAGACGCCCAGAACACCTACTAATAAAATACCGGCAGTAAAAACTCCAATAAATTTTAAAGTATTGTTCTTCTTACTTTCGTCTTCCTTATTGAGATTAAGCATCATTAAGATATAGAGGAATAAAACCATGATGGCTCCTGCATAAACGATGATCTGGATAATAGCAAGAAATTGTGCATTCAAAAGAATATACATTCCGGCAATTGAAAACATTGTAACAATTAATGACAAAATAGCATATAAAGCATTTTTTGCAAATACAAAATAAACGGCACTTGCCACTGCTAAAAACGCCACCAAGAAAAATAAAAACTGATCCATTATTTTACCGCATTTTTTTGTTTCTCGGATTGTCTTTCAGTGATATCAATCCTTTCATTTATTTTTTCAACCAATTTATCTTTTCCGTAGATGAAAGAACCTCTGTTGGTTTCTACGTCTACCAGTCTGTCTGTAAGATAAATTGCAGATTTAGGACAAGCCTCTTCGCACATACCGCAGAAAATACATCTCAGCATATTGATTTCATATACTGATGCATATTTTTCTTCTCTGTAAAGATGTTTTTCTTCCTTCGTTCTTTCTGCTGCAGTCATGGTAATTGCTTCAGCAGGACAGGCTACAGCACACAATCCGCAGGCTGTACATCTTTCTCTTCCCTCTTCATCTCTTTTCAGAACGTGCTGACCTCTCCAGATTTCAGTTCTTGGTTTTTGTACTTCAGGATATGAGTAAACTGCAGGAGCACCTTTCATCACTGTTCTTACAGCATGCTTGAAGGTAATCCCCATTCCTTTGAAAATCGCCGGAAGGTAGATTTTCTCAGAAAAGGTCATCTCCTTATTTGAAACAACTTTAGATCTGTTTGTAAGTTTCATTTAATTATAGATATTAGATGTTAGACATTAGATTTAGACTAATCTTGTCTGTTATCTTAATTATTTACTATTATATTTTAAAATGATAATGTTAACTTTTTAAATTATCTCATCATCAGATTTTCAAATACTTTCTTAATTACCGAACGCTAAAATTACAGCTCCTGTAATCATCAGATTCAATAATGCAAGCGGAATTAAAGTTTTCCATCCTAAATGCATCAACTGATCGTATCTGAATCTTGGTAACGTCCATCTGATCCACATGAAGATCAAAATTCCGACAACCGTCTTCGTTAAAAATGCTACAATGCTTAATATTCCTGCTGTATTTTCTCCCCAGTTTTGAGTTACCCATTCAATTCCAGGATAATTGTAGCCCCCGAAGAAAAGTACAACTAAAAATGCGTTTGCAATAAACATATTCACATATTCACCAAACATATATAAACCTAATTTCATAGATGAATATTCTGTTGAGTAACCTGTTACCAATTCAGATTCACATTCAGGTAAATCGAAAGGGTGACGGTTGGTTTCTGCCAAAGCAGCCACGAAGAAAATCAGAAATGCTAAAGGTTGGTAGAAAATATTCCAGTTAAGACCGGAACCAATAGGTATAATTCCCCAAAGTTTTCCTTCTGCTTGATTTTCGGTTATAACTTTTAAATCTAAGCTTCCACTCATCATAATGATTGCTAAAAGAGATAAACCCATTGCTAGTTCATAGGAAATCATTTGCGAAGATGCGCGGATAGCTCCTAATAAAGAATATTTGTTGTTTGAAGCCCATCCTCCGATCATCATTCCATAAACACTTATAGAAGCCATTCCGATAATAAATAGTACACCTATATCAATATCTGCAATTTGCAGATCGAAAGAAGTGCCTCCAATATTAAGTGTTTTCCCCCAAGGAATAACAGCTCCGGTAATTAATGAAATGAACATCACCAATGCAGGTCCCAATACGAAAAGAAACTTTTCAGCATTAGCAGGTGTAAAATCTTCTTTAAAGAAAAATTTACCACCATCTGCAAGAGGCTGCAGCAAACCGAATGGTCCTGATCTGTTGGGTCCTATTCTGTCCTGCATGATTGCTGCCACTTTTCTTTCTGCCCAGGTAGAGTAGGCGGCTATCGTTAATGATAACAGGAAAAGCGCAAATACAAGTATTAATTTAAATGTAATTAAATCCATTTTTATTTTTATAAATATTAGAAATTAGAAATTAGAAATTAGAATTACAAAAGTCTGTTATCTAATGTCTGAAATCTGAAATCTTATTAATTATTTTTCGTCTTTTTCGCTGATTTCTTTAGCCATCGGATTGTCTAAAACTCGTAATTCGTCTTTTGGCTTTTCATAATGGTTTAAAGAAATTACCGAGTGTCTGTCGATATGTCTTGGCCCTTCAATATTCCAGTCGCTCAGATTTTTTCTTTCAAAACGGCAGGTATCACAGATAAACTCTTCAACTTCTCCCCACTGATCTTTTCTTGCAGTTACTCTTACGATCTCGTCACCTTTCATCCAAACCGTGGTTTTTCCTGAACATTTATCGCATTTACAAGAAGCATTCATAGGCTTTGTAAACCAAACTCTGCTTGCAAAACGTGCAGTTCTGTCTGTTAATGCTCCCACAGGACAAACGTCGATTACGTTTCCGATGAAATCATTATCCAAAGCTTTATTCAGATAAGTAGAAATTTCAGCATGATCTCCTCTGAAAAGGATTCCGTGTTCGCGTTCTCCTGTTAATTGGTTTGCTGCTAATACACATCTCGCACACAAGATGCAACGGTTCATATTTAATTTGATGTTCGGACCTAAGTCGTCTGCATCATAAGTGTTTCTTTCAAATTCGGTTCTGGTTTCCAGATTTCCATGCTCGTAACCCAAATCCTGAAGATGACATTCTCCTGCCTGATCACAAACAGGACAATCTAAAGGATGGTTTACCAATAGAAATTCGGTAACTGCCTTTCTGCCTTCCTGTGCTTTTTCAGAAGAAAGGTTTTTCACTTCCATGCCATCCATCACATTGGTTCTGCAGCTTGCTACCAATTTGGGCATAGGACGCGGGTCTGCTTCAGATCCTTTAGAAACTTCCACAAGACAAGTTCTGCATCTGCCTCCACTGGTTTCCAGCTTGCTGTAGTAGCACATTGCAGGAGGAACAGATTTTCCGCCGATTTGTCTTGCAGCTTCCAAAATAGAAGTTCCAGGTAAGACCTCGGTAGTCTGTCCGTCTATAGTTATTTTGAATTTTTTAACCTCTTCGCTCATATTCTATGCTTTTCGCTTATGCTGTTAAAAGCTTTTAAGCTCTATTTAATTATACTTTTTCGTATTAAATGTATATCCTATTCCGAAATTAAACTGTGCAAAGACAAAATCCTGCATGGCTTTATCTGGCTTGTTGTTCAGCGTGGTTTTTATATCCGGCATATTAATGTATCCTAATTTGCCTTCTGCCTGTACAACAATATGTCTTAAGGCAACCACACTCACCGCAGCTCTTGCATCCAGTCCGAAGCCTGCGAGATGAAATCTGTCGCTTCTTTCATTTCCCATCAGCCTCACATTAGATTTAGGCAGTAAAGCTCCTAATCCTGCTCCGTAACTCAAAAATATATCAACATTTTTTTTGTTTAAAACATTATGATATTTCTGTGCTCCAATATTGATATAATTAAGACCGTCTGTATGCTCGAATGTTAAAAATTCTGCGTCACTAAGGTCTACTTTACCATTATTTACCATTTCCGCATATTTAGGATCATCAATATGTCCTTTAAAGTTTACGGTCTGGTTTTGATCCATCACATATTTCATGTGATCCATCCCTAGGCTAATTCCGAAATTATCTTTCGGGAAAAAGGTAATCCTGTAATTTACCTGAGGAATGGTAAGATTTACCGGATTAAAATATACATTCCATTCAAACTTTGTCTGTCTGTCATTAGCAACCACATTGTCAAGCTGAAAATCATATCCTTTTCCCTTAAAATGAATATCAGAGTTTGAATATTTTGCATTGTTCCAACCCCAGAAAATCATTACGGATCCTTTTTTGAAGGGCTCTGTTTGTGCGCTTGCAAATGAAGCTACTGCTAATAACAGCAGTAATAAAAACTTCTTTTTCAATTTGTGCTTAAACTAAATTATAACTAAACGGCAGGTGATGGAATTGGATCTGCATAATTTGCCAATCCGTAGTTTTGTGTTAAACACAATTCCGGATTTTTGATATGCCATTCAAATTCATCTCTGAAATGACGGATCGCCGCTGCAACAGGCCATGCTGCTGCATCACCCAACGGACAAATGGTGTTTCCTTCAATTTTTCTCTGGATGTCCCAAAGAAGATCAATATCTTCCATTTTACCCTGGCCATTTTCTATTTTCTTTAAAATTTTGTACATCCATCCAGTTCCTTCACGGCAAGGAGTACATTGTCCGCAACTTTCGTGATTATAAAATCTCGCCAAAGTCATTGTATGTTCTACAATACACTGATCTTCATCTAAAACAATAAAACCTCCCGAACCCATCATAGTTCCGGTAGCAAAACCACCATCAGCAAGAGACTCATAGTTCATATATCTTGGTTCACCGTTTACGGTTTTTAATAACAAGTTAGCCGGAACGATCGGAACTGAACTTCCTCCGGGAATACAGGCTTTTAATTTTTTTCCGTCCTTAATTCCACCGCAATATTCGTCAGAGTAAATGAATTCTTCAACCGTAATCGTCATATCAATTTCATAAACTCCAGGTTTGTTGATATTTCCACAAGCAGAAATTAATTTAGTACCTGTAGATTTTCCCACTCCTATTTTAGCATATTCAGCCCCTGTAATATCTATGATAGGAACAACTGCTGCAATAGATTCTACATTATTCACAACCGTTGGTCTTTCCCAAAGCCCTTTTACAGCCGGGAATGGTGGTTTTAGTCTTGGGTTGCCTCTTTTACCTTCAAGAGATTCAAGCAATGCAGTTTCTTCACCGCATATATATGCTCCACCTCCTCTTTGAACGTAAATTTCACAATCAAAACCGCTTCCCAAAATATTTTTACCTAAAAATCCTGCTGCTTTAGCCTCTTCAATGGCTTCTTCTAAAATATCAGGAATCCATGAGTATTCTCCACGGATATAGATATAAGAAACATTTGAGCCTAAACAGTAAGATGAAATAAGCATTCCTTCGATCAACAAATGAGGAAGAAATTCCATTAGGTATCTGTCTTTGAAAGTTCCCGGTTCAGATTCATCAGCATTTACTACCAAGTGTCTTGGAACGCCTTCCGGTTTAGCCAAAAAGCTCCATTTCATACCGGTTGGGAAACCTGCACCACCACGTCCACGAAGTCCGGAAGCTTTTACTTCTTCCAGAATTTCGTCCGGAGTCATCTTCAAAGCTTTTTCTGCCGCTCCGTAACCTCCCTGTTTGCGGTAAGTTTCAAAGTAGCGGATACCTTCTATGTGTGCGTCTTTAAGTAAAAGTTTTTTACTCATTGTTATATGCTTTTAGCGAATGGCTTTACACTTCGATGAACTTAGTGTGATAGCTGTACGCCTTTTTAATTAATTTAAAATTTATTTTTAGTCTAAAGCGATTTGTCCTTCTCTGCATAGATCAAGGATTTCATCTACTTTCTCTATCGTTAAATTTTCATGATAGAATTTTCCTAACTGCAGCATTGGAGCATATCCACATGCACCTAAACATTCAGCTGGCTTCAGAGTAAACATTCCGTCTTCAGTAGTCTGTCCGTCTTTGATGTTGAGCTTGGTTCTGATATGGTTAAGAATTTTTTCACTTCCTGAAACCATACAAGGTCCTGTTCTGCAGACTTCCAAAACATATTTGCCGACTGGTTTCATGTTAAACATAGTATAAAAAGTAGCCACTTCGTATACTTCAATTGGCTTAATGCTTAATAATTCTGCAACATAATCCATGACAGGAACATCCAGCCAGCCTCCGAACTCCTTTTGTGCTAAATGCAGTACAGGAAGAAGAGCAGATTTTTGTTTCCCTTCCGGATATCTTGCAATAATTTTGTGAACCTGTACTAAACTTTCCGGTTTAAAAGCTATTGTTTCGCTCATTTTTTATCTAAGATTTCAGATGCCAGATTTCAGACATCAGATTTTAAATTTTATATATAAGGTAAAGAGTCTAACATCTAAAATCTGATGTCTGACGTCTTCTTTTTATGCATCTAATTCTCCGGCAATAATATTCATGCTGCACATCGTAACGATAGCATCAGATATTACAGAACCCGTAATCATTTCAGGATATGCCTGATAATAAATAAAGCAAGGTCTTCTGAAATGTAACCTGTAAGGACTTCTTCCTCCATCACTAACAAGATAAAAACCTAATTCTCCGTTTCCACCTTCTACAGCATGATACACTTCACCTTTTGGTACATCTGTTTCTCCCATTACAATTTTGAAATGATAGATTAATGCTTCCATTTTTTGATAAACATCCGCTTTTTCAGGAAGGTAAAAATCAGGAACTTCAGCGTGGAAATCTCCTTCAGGAAGATTTTCGTAAGCTTGTTTAATAATCTTGATGGATTCCCAGACTTCCTGTTGGCGAACCATAAAGCGATCATACGTGTCACCCGCTGTTCCTACAGGAATAATAAAGTCAAAATCCTGATAAGATGAATATGGCTGCGCAACTCTTACATCGTAATCAACTCCCGCTGCACGTAAATTTGGTCCCGTAAAACCATAGCTCAAAGCTCTTTCTGCTGAAATTGCTCCAGTTCCAATGGTTCTGTCCATAAAAATTCTGTTTCTTTCTAAAAGGTTACAGAATTCCTGAAATCTTGGTGGGAAGGTTTTAAGAAAATCTTTGATCAGCTCATGGAATTTTGGAGTAAAATCTCTTTCAAAACCTCCGATTCTTCCCATATTGGTTGTCATTCTTGCTCCACATATCTGCTCGTACATATCATAGATACGCTCTCTTTCGATAAACATATAGGTAAGACCAGTAATTGCTCCTGAATCCATTCCAGTTACACCGTTGCAAATCAGGTGATCTCCGATTCTCGCCAATTCCATTAGGATGACACGCATGTAATCTACACGTTTAGGAACCTCCACTCCGATAAGTTTCTCTACCGTCATGTGCCATCCGAGATTATTGATTGGGGCAGAACAATAATTCATACGATCTGTAAGGGTAGTGATCTGAGAATAGTTTCTTCTTTCAGAAATTTTCTCAAATGCTCTGTGAATATACCCAACAGTTTGCTCAGAATGCAGAATTCTCTCTCCGTCCATCGTAAGTACGTTCTGGAAAATTCCGTGTGTTGCAGGGTGGGTAGGTCCCAGATTCAGGGTATATAACTGCCCGTCAATCTGCTCCTTACTGTCGTAATGATTAAGTATATTAGATAATGAGTTGTCTTTCATATTTAAATGCTTTAGGCTTTAGGCTTTAAGCTTATTGCTTACTGCTTATTGCATTATTTTTATCTTCCGAACATGGCATCGTCCTTATCTGTTCTTGTTCCGTCTTCCAAACGGTATTCTTTCAACATTGGATGATAACCAAGATCTTCCATATTCAGAATAGGTCTCAGATCGGGATGACCTTTAAATTTAATTCCAAAGAAATCATAAGTTTCCCTTTCCATCCAGTTGGCTCCTGCATATAGTTCAGTCATAGAGTCAACTTCAATGTTTTCTCTGGACATGAATATTTTCAGACGTATTCTGAAATTGGTCATCATATTATGAAGATGATAAACTACACCTATTTCTTTTTCCGGAAACTCCGGATAATGAATTCCACAGATATCTGTAAGGAAATTGATTTCTAAAGAAGAATCTCTAAGATAATGAATTACTTTTTTGATGTCATCTTTTTTAATTTCAAGAGTTAGCATTCCGTAAGGTTCCGAACTGGAAATTACAGATTCAGGAAATTCTCTTGTGATGGCTTCTAATACAAATTCGTTAGTCATTTCTTAGTTGCTTATGTTGTAAGAATCTAAAAGTTTCTGATATTCAGGGGTGTCTCTTCTTCTGATGCTTTCACTTTCTGCCAAAGCCTGTACCTGCATTACACCTTCTATTATCTGCTCTGGTCTTGGAGGACATCCCGGAACATATACATCAACCGGAATAATCTTATCTATTCCCTGTAAAACGGAGTATGTATCAAAAATACCGCCGCTGGAAGCACAAGCACCAACAGCAACCACCCATTTCGGCTCTGCCATCTGTGTGTATACTTCTTTCAATACAGGTCCCAGCTTTTTAGAAATGGTTCCACAGACCATCAGCATATCTGCCTGTCTCGGCGAGAAAGAGTTTCTTTCCATTCCGAATCTTGATGCATCGTAAGTTGGGTTCAATGTTGCCATAAACTCAATTCCGCAACATGAGGTAGCAAAAGGCAAAGGCCAAAGCGAAAATTTTCTCGCCATTCCTATTACGCTGCTTAATTTAGTTGCGAAAAATCCTTCTCCTTCATAACCTTCCGGAGCTGGTGCATCTGTTCTTATTATTGGTTTTTGATCTGACATTTTGATTGTTTTAAGATTTTAATTTAGATCAGAAATCACTGTTAATGTTAACCTGAGATTCAATTGAGTTGATCTAAATGTCTTATTTAAAATTATAATTGATATTATTTATCCCAGTCTAGTGCACCACGTTTCCAAACATAAAAAAATGCCAGGAAAAAGATTGCAACAAATGTGAGGACAGCAAAAAAACCTTCAAGACCAAATTCTCTGAAGTTTACTGCATATGGATAAAAAAATACTATTTCGATATCAAAAAGTACAAATAATACTGCTGTAAGGAAATATTTGATGGAAAAAGGAGTTCTTGCGTTTCCTTCAACTGCGACACCACATTCCCAGCTCTGGTTTTTTACAGAATTTCCTTTTTTCTGCTTTGGTCCCAAAAAGTGAGCGCCAAGTAAAGAAATGGCTACAAAGCCCACTGCCACACCAGCTTGTATAAGTATTGGAATATAACTTTCAGGTAAATTCATTTTTACATTATTATCTCAAGTTGCAAATTTAGGGAATAAACCATAAAGCATAAAATTAATCAACTTAAAAGTCTGATTAAATTAGAAAAAAGCGATAATTTAGAATCAATAAAAATAACTTTATTTCTTCATTTTTTTCAGCAGCATAAAAGCCATAAAAGAAATATAGCCGAAGAGAATACTTGCATAAATGATGTTAATTATAGTATTAAGTCTGTCATCATTTACTGCAAAAAATAAATTGTAAATTACAAAACCAGCAATAAGGAAAGCAAAAATGAAAAGATGTATTTTCATACTAAAATTTTAAGGAATATGTTCTTCTTCTTTTATGATTTACCGGATTGTAATCCTGCCAAAGCAGTTGGATGCTTTTATTTTCTTCTAATTCAGGATTGGTTTCGAGGTATTTTACTCCTTTTTTTCTGAAAATTTTCCAGATTTCTTTAAAAATAATTGAGGTTACACCACGTCTTTGATAATCTGGATGAATTCCTATTAAATAAAAATTTGCCCTGTCATTTTTTCTTCCTGCCTGCAAAAAATGCCACCATCCGAAAGGCAGCAGTTTTCCTTTTGATTTTTGTAAAGCTTTGGAGTAAGAAGGCATTGTAATGGCAAAAGAGATAAGATTGTTGTTTTCGTCTGCAATGCATACAATAAAATCTTTATCAATCAGTTTGAAGTACTTCTCTTTATATGTTTTTCTTTGCTCATCTGAAATAGGAGTGTAAGTAGAAAGATGTTTGTAGGTCTCGTCTAATAGATCAAACATAGGATCTACATACTGTAATATTTCTTCTTTATTTTTAAAATTCAGGACTTTCAGTTTGTATTTCTGAGAAATTAATTCATTGAATTTATGAATTTTTTCCGGCAGAATTTCAGGAAATATCAATTCAAATTCCACCCATTCCTTTTCTTTTGTAAGACCTAGCTTTTCTAGATGTTTTGGATAGTATTCATGATTATAAATACCGATCATTGTTGCAAGTTTGTCAAAACCCAACGTAAGCATGCCGGCTTTGTCGAGATTGGTAAATCCCATAGGACCTTCAATCATGCTGATTTGCTTTTCCTTTGCAAAATTAATGGCAGTATCAATCAGCGCTTTTGAAACCTCTATATCATCAATAAAATCAATCCAGCCAAAACGCACTTTTTTTATTCCCAGTTCTTTTTCTTCTTTATGATTGATGATAACTGCAATTCTTCCGACTGTTTTTCCGTTTCTCTGAGCTAAAAATTTTTTGGCTTCAGAATACTTAAGTGCAGGATTTTCGTCAGGATTCCAGATGTTTTTTTCATCATTGATAAAGGATGGTACAAAAAAAGGATTATTTTTGTACAAATCCATAGGGAATTTCACAAACTGATTGAGTTCATCTTGTGTTTTTACTTCAAAAATTGAAATTTCTGACATGATATTCAGGTAATTTGAATGACAAATATAATTAATAATACCTAATGTTTTGGCACAATTTTTACTTGAATTAAAAGATTATTATTATTTAAAATTTATAAGAAAATGGGAGGTTATTATCTTATTATAGGAATTATCATGCTGGTAAGCTGGCTGGTTTCCTCGAGATTAAAATCTAAATTTGAGTATTACTCCAACGTTCATCTAAGAAACGGAATGTCCGGAAAAGAAGTTGCCGAAAAAATGCTTAGAGACAACAATATACATGATGTACAAGTGATTTCGGTTCCCGGTCAGTTAACAGATCATTATAACCCTGCAGATAAAACTGTTAACTTGTCCGAAGCTGTTTATATGCAGAGAAACGCTGCGGCGGCTGCGGTTGCTGCACACGAATGTGGTCATGCGGTACAGCATGCGGTTGGCTATTCTATGCTGCAGTTAAGATCTAAGCTTGTGCCGGTTGTAAGCATCAGTTCCAATCTCATGCAGTTTGTAATTTTTGCAGGAATTGCGGTAATGATTGCAAGCGGAAGTAAATTATTATTAGCAATCGGAGTTATTATGTTTGCAGTAACTACATTGTTTGCTTTTATAACATTACCTGTAGAATATGATGCAAGCAACAGAGCTATGAAATGGCTGAGAGATACCGGAACGGTTACTTCGGAAGAGTTTGTTGGGGTAAAAGACAGCTTAAAATGGGCGGCAAGAACTTATGTAGTTGCGGCTATCGGGTCTTTAGTTCAGCTTCTTTATTTTGCATCATTGCTGATGGGAGGAAGAAGAGATTAGTTTTTAAATTCAAAAGAAATATGCTGCATCTCAGACAATTTGTCTGAGATGTTTTCTTGTAATAAAGTTTTGACAGATGCGGTAAGAGTACAGTGTTCTTCAGCTTCAAAACTCAGAATTTTTGCATCAAATTTAGAAAGCAAAGTAAAAATGATGTTTTGCTGACTAAAATTAAATTGAATTTCTATCTCTGTTTCCAGTTCTTTTGTAATAACATCAGCTTCTTCCAGAGTAATTTTCGCAGTTTCTTTGTATGCTTTGACAAGACCTGAAACACCTAATTTTGTTCCGCCGTAATATCGTACAACGATCACAAGGATATTGGTAAGTTCATTCCCTAAAAGCTGATTATAAATTGGTAATCCCGCACTTCCGGATGGTTCGCCGTCATCATTAGCGCGGTAGTTTTCTCCGTTTAAGCCCATTCTGAAAGCGTAACAGTGATGAGTTGCTTTCGGATGCTCAGATTTTATTTTATCTAAGGCTGTTTTGAGTTCTGTATCATTAGTTACGGGAAATGCGAATCCGATAAACTTGCTGCCTTTTTCTTTTAACAGAATATTTTCAACAGGCGTGTTGATTGTTTTGTATTCGTACAGCATTTGTATTAGTTTGAATTTTTATAAAATTCAATACAGTTGTCTCTGAAATCCCCTGTTTCAACTGGAATTTCATGGAATTTCGGAGCTTTTGTTCCGTTCTCCAGTATAAGATTATTATTTCTAATAATTAAAGTCTCATCCCACAAACCGGCATCTATAAATTGTTGTAAAACATGTCCGCCTCCTTCAATAATAACAGATTGTATCTGCATTTCGTGGAGTTTTTTTAAAAGATTAAAGATAAAGTTTTCTCTTGATGTTTTGATGAATTTAACATTTCCTTCTTGTGAGTCTTTAATAGAATTAAATACAAGAGTTTCAGCTTCATGATTGAAGATGTGATAATCAGTAGGAACTTTCAGATCAATATCTATCAGAATTCTTACGGGGTTTCTTCCGATAATTTCTCTTGTCGTAAGGCTTGGGTTGTCTCGCAAAGCCGTCATTGTTCCTATTAAAATCGAATGCTCGTTATTTCTCAGCTGGTGTACAAACTGTTTGGTAAGAGAATTACTGATTTGTGTAGGCCTAAAATCTTTATCCATAAAATGATCTTTAGATTCTGCCCATTTCAGTATAATGTACGGACGCTTTTTATTATGGTAAGTAAAAAATCTCTTATTCAGCGCAATGCATTCATCTTCAAGTATTCCGGAGATTACTTCAATACCTGCATCCTGAATTATTTTTTTTCCTTTTCCGTTTACTTTGTCATGAGAATCCATTGCACCTATCACTACCTTTTTAAATCCCATTTCTACAATTTTTAAAGCGCAGGGTGGTGTTTTCCCGTAGTGTGCACAAGGCTCAAGTGAAACATAAATGGTAGATTCAGAAATAAGGCTTTTATCTTCAACAGAATTAATGGCATTGATTTCTGCATGGTTATCTCCGGCTTTCTGATGATAACCTTCACCAATAATTTTTCCGTTGTGGACAATCACACATCCTACTAAAGGATTTGGATAAGTATTTCCTGTGGCTTTCTGAGCCAGCTCAATACATCTTCTGATAAAAATTTCGTGCTGCATAAGACAAAAAAAGCGAATACAAAAATTTTGCTTCGCCTTATAAGATCAATATTTTATTTTAATTATTCACCGGAAATAATACTGTGAAGATTCTGTTTTAAGGTCTCAAGGTGAGCTTTCTTGTCATCTATAGTATTATAAGTATCTCTAAGGAGCGGGTTTTCTCTTGTTGGTTTGTTGAAGAAGGCTAAGTTATTTTCAAGCTTTGCAATTTCTGATTCCAGATCGGCAATCTGGCTTTTAATTTTTCTGGCTTTATCAGTTAACTGATTTTCAGATAATCCTTCTTCTTTAAGCTCCAGTTCATTCGTTTTATTAAGCTTAAGCTTTTCTCTTAACGTACGGTTGAATTCTGAATTGATAGCCATCTTGTCTCTTGGTACTTTGCCGATATTGTTCCAGGAAGTTTTGATTGCCTCAATTTTTTCAATACTGCCTTCATCATTGGAGATTGCTTTTAACTCTTCAAGAAGATCTTTTTTGAGCTTGTAGTTTTCTTTCCAATTATCGGTAGAAGCACTGCTTTTTTCGCGATAATTATTAAAGAATATATTACACGCATCACGAAATTCATCCCAGATTTTGTTGGTCATGCTTTTTGGGACGTGTCCTATTTTCTTCCAGTCTTCCTGAAGTTTTTTAAACAAAGCAACGGCAATATCCCAGTCCTCAGAATGCATATTATCCTTAGCAGTCTGAATGAGCTTCATTTTTTCTTCCAGATTTTGCTGCTGTGACCCTTTCAGGGATTTATAATAATTGTTTTTTGTAGTATTAAAACTTCTTAGAGTTGTTTTAAAATCGGTCCAGTTAGTATTTGAGAGCTTTCTCGGAACGCTGCCGGTCTTCAGAAATTCTGTGCGGAGTTCTTCAACCTTTTTAATAGCATTCTGCCAATAGTTATGATTAGGATTTTCCTGCGGTTCAGAAAGCTTTTTTATTTCGGCTATAATTTCGTTTTTCTTCTCAAGATTAGCATTTTGCTCAGTCTCAATTGCGGCTGAAAGTTCAGTTTTTCTTTCGTGAATTTTGTTTGAAATTTCCTTAAATTCTTCCCATGTTTTTTCACGGAACTCTTCTGCCACAGGTTCTGCTTCTTCTTTCCAAAGCTTATGAAGATATTGAAGCTCATTTAATGCTTTTTGTACCAACGGTTCGTTCTCCAGTTCTTTAGCACGGGCAATAATATGCTGTCTTTTTTCTAAATTGTGACTGTATTCCTGCTCCAGAAACTCTTTATTCATATCCAGCATCTGATAAAACTGATTCAGATGATGGAAATAATTGTTGTTCAGGATTTTGAATTCCGATTTGGCAACCTGACCTGCGTTGGTCCATTCTTCTTTAATCTCTCGGATTGATTTGAATAAATTGATACCGGGCTCAGAATTAGTGTAAAGATTTTTAAGTCTCTCAATAATTCCCTGACGGTGTTCAAGATTCTTTTTATGCTCTTCCTCCTGACTTTTCTGAAAGTTGTCGTGTTTCTCTCTGAAAATATTAATCAGCGCAGAAAGTTTTGACTGTAGCGGATGTTCATAGCTGAAATCTTCTGGCGTATTCCCAGCATCAGTATATTCGTGTTTTTTGTCTTCTATCTCATCATGGATAGAGTGATTTGCTTTTTCTTTTAGTGCATTAAACTCGCGGAATCTTTCCCCGGCATTGCTGGAATTGATGATTTTTTCCATTTCCTTTAAGGTGTCGGAAAGAGACAGTTCGGCAACAGGATCATGTTCATTATCGCCATGATCATCATGATGATTTTCCTGGTTATCGATGTTTTGTTCGTTTTCCTGAACTTCTACAGAAGGTTTGTTTTCTTCGTTTTCAGAAAGATTATTTTCTGTTGTCATAGCAAATCTTTTATGATAATGGCATTAAATTTCTTAAAAATGAGTTGATACAGCCAATTAAGTTACTAATTTATGTTATTTTTTTTGAAATGACCAAATTTCCCATGCTTTTTCTGCCTGTTGTTCCAGCATATAAAATCCGTTGACTGTTTTTGCGCCTTTTTCGGCTGCATTGAGAATAAATCTTGAACATTCAGGATTGTAGATAAGATCAATTACTAAATGTTGCTCTGTAAGTGCTTCAAAAGGAAATTTCAGGCAGTCTTGTGTGTTGGGAAAAGTTCCTACAGGTGTACACTGAATGATCATTTTATTCTGAGAAACAATATCAGTATCTAAATTTTCAAAATTGATTTCAGATTTTCTGGATACTGTTTGAAATGGAATCTGATGTTTGTTTAACACGTATTGTACCGCTTTTGCTGCACCGCCATTTCCCAAAACAAGTGCAGACTGATGATGGTGTTTCTTATGGGCAATTAATGTCTTCTCAAAACCATATGCATCTGTGTTATATCCCGTTGTTTTACCGTTTTCAAACAAAATACAGTTTACTGCCCCAATTTTTTTGGCTTCGTCGCTTAGATCATCCAAATATGATATAATTGCCTCTTTATATGGAATGGTAACATTCAGTCCGGAAATAGTTGGATCTGAGAAAATTTTTTCTATCTCATCAATGTTCTGAACATCAAAAATGTCATAAGAAAAATCTGTCAGTTTTTTCTTTTTGAATTTATCCTCAAAATATTTTTTTGAAAAAGAATAGGAGATATTCCTGCCGATTAATCCCAGTTTATGTGTTGTTTCCATAATTCAAAATTAGTAAAAAGGCTGATAAGATTGTAATTTTCAAGAATAATTATTCATTATCTTAAAGGTGAAATTTATCAACCTTAAATGACTGAAAAAAAGTTTGGTTTCTGGATTATTAGGATTTAACTATTTCATTGACAAGCAATATGTTGGTGCGAAATTTGATTTTGTACTGATTGAAATCACCAAATCATTTAGTTATGAAATTTAAAGCTAATTATCTTCTGCTTGTTTCGGCATTTTTTTTTGTAAGCTGTTCAGACAGTCTGGAGCAGATTATTGAGGAACCTGTTAATGAAGCTATTTATCCGCCGGTGGAGAGCAATCCGGCAAATACGAATTATCCTCCCGCTTTTGCCGGACAAACAAGAGCAAACGGCGTCAAAACTACAACTCCTTTTACGAGTGCAATTATTACATCCTCATTAAACTCGCCTTGGGGAATCACAGCTCTGCCGGATGGGCGGCTTTTAGTTACTCAAAAAGGCGGAACCATGAGAATTGTTACCAATACAGGATCTGTAGGAAATCCTATCACAGGAATTCCTTCTGTAAATTCAAACGGACAGGGTGGCTTGCTTGGAGTCTGTATTGATCCCCAATTTTCTTCTAACAGAATGATCTATTGGGTTTTTTCTGAAAATGTTGCAGGAGGAACTGTAACTTCGGTTGCTAAAGGAACGCTTTCAAGTTCTGAAGCAGCCATACAGAATCCTACTGTTATTTACAGAGCAAACCCTTCTTCCTCAGCTGGGAATCTGCATTATGGCGGAAGAATTTTATTTGATCCTACCGGAAATCTTATGATAAGTGTTGGTGAAAGATCAGATTTATCTACAAGACCTTTGGCGCAGTCTGTTACAGCAGCAATTGGAAAGATTATAAGAATTACTAAAGACGGAAATCCTGCGCCGGGAAATCCTGCATTTTCTCAATCGGGAGCATTACCAGAATTATACAGTATAGGACACAGGAATCCACAAGGTATTGCATTGCACCCTGTAACTGGAGAGTTGTGGCAGGGAGAGCATGGGCCGAGAGGCGGCGATGAGATCAACAGGGTCTTACCGGGAAAAAATTATGGATGGCCTACAATTACTTACGGTATTGAATATAGCGGAGCGGTTATTGGAAGCGGAATTCAGCAGCAGAGCGGAATGGAGCAGCCAATGTATTACTGGGATCCGGTTATTTCGCCAAGCGGAATGACTTTTTATCGTGGAAACAACATTCCTGAATGGCAGAATAACCTTTTCGTGGGAGCTTTGAGCGGTCAGCATATTGTAAGATTAGTAATTAAAGATAATAAAGTAATGGGAGAGGAGCGTCTGCTTGAAAACGAAGGACAGCGTTTTAGAGATATTGTTCAGGGGACAGACAATGCTTTATATGCAATTACCGATGGAGGGAGACTGTACAAAATTCAGAGACAATAAAGCTTGGAAATATATTATAATTAAAAGAGAGCCTTTCAAATAAAGGTTCTTTTATTTTTTTGATCTCTCTAATATTTATAGTAAACTCAATTTAATTTCTCCAAGAAAGCAAAAGTTTGTTGAACTTGATATTTTCTAAGTTTTTAAGTAACTTTAGAAAAAATAAAAATATGCAGATAGAAACACGAACGCTGAAAGTGGAAGACTATGATGAGCTGGTAGACACCATGAGAAGAGCCTACCCTCAAATGTCAGAGTACGTCTGGTCAAAAAAAAGTATTGCAAAACTCAATAAAATCTTCGAAGCAGGACAGATCTGTATTACTGTAGATGATAAAATTGCTGCGGTTGCTCTATCTATCATTGTAAATTATGATGAATTTGGTGACGATCATACCTATAGTGATATTACCGGTAATTACACATTCAATACACATATTTCAACAGGAAATGTTTTATATGGAATCGAAATATTTGTAGATCCTCAGTATCGGGAACTGAGATTGGGAAGAAGGTTATATGATGCCAGAAAAGAGCTTTGTGAGCAGCTCAACCTCAAATCCATCATTCTGGGCGGTAGAATTCCTCATTATCATAAATACAGTCATGAGCTTTCACCCAGAGAATACATTAGAAAAGTGAGGGATAAAGAAATGTATGACCCTGTGCTTTCATTTCAGCTTTCCAATAATTTTTTGCCGATAAAAGTTCTTAAAAAATATCTTCCAGAAGATGAAGCTTCCCGTGAAAATGCGGTTTTAATGCAGTGGAATAATATCTATTACAGCAAAAAACCCAACACGATGCAGGATAGTGTTGTGAGACTTGGGCTGGTGCAGTGGCAAATGAGGCATTTCAAAGATATTAATGAGTTTTATGAGCAGGTAGAGTTTTTTGTTAATGTAATGGGAGATTATAAATCAGATTTTGTACTTTTTCCAGAGCTATTCAATACACCTTTGCTTGCCCCTTTTAATAAGCTTTCGGAGAGAGACAGTATGATTGAGCTGGCAAAGCTGACAGAACAGATTAAAAATAAAATCTCAGAATTAGCGATCAGTTATAATGTCAATATTATTTCAGGAAGCATGCCGATTTATGAAAATAACGAATTGTATAACATCAGTTACCTGCTGCATCGTGACGGAAGAATAGATGAATACAGAAAAGTGCACATCACACCCAACGAAAGGAAATATTATGGGATGAAAGGCGGAAGCGAAATCAGAGTTTTCGATACCGACTGCGGGAAAATAGGTTTGGTAATCTGTTACGATGTGGAGTTTCCGGAACTGCCGAGAATTCTCGCCGATCAGGGAATGAAAATTCTTTTTGTTCCTTATCTAACTGATACGCAGAATGCATATACCAGAGTTCGTCATTGTGCTGCAGCAAGAGCCATAGAAAACGAATGCTATGTTGCTATTGCAGGATGTGTAGGAAATTTACCGGGAGTAAATAATATGGATATTCAGTTTGGTCAGGCGGCGGTTTTCACGCCTTCAGATTTTGCCTTTCCGTCAAATGCCATAAAGGGAGAAGCAACACCCAATACAGAAATGACCTTAATTGTTGATGTTGATTTGAATTTGCTGAAAGATCTTCACTATAATGGTTCAGTTCAGATTTTGAATGATCGCAGGAAAGATTTGTACGAAACATATTTAAGGTAAATTATAATACTAAAATGAAAAAAATAGGAATAATCGGTTGCGGCTGGCTGGGTTTAAGATTAGCCGAAAAATGGAATTCGGTTTTTGAAATATTTACTACTACGACAAATAGCGAAAAAGCAGAAGTCTTAAAGGTGAAAAATCTCAATCCCACAACCGTAAGTTTTCCGGATGATAAAATCATTGACAATATCAATCAATGGAAAAATATTTCAGATCTGGATGCTGTAATTATTACTGTTCCGTTTTCTCATAAAAGATATTCAGAAGAAACTTTACAAAATCGGTTTCAGAATTTATTTTCATTCATTGGAGATTATGACGGACAAATGTTTTTCATGAATTCCACGGGAGTCTATCCAGATCAGCTAAAAGAATTTTCAGAAGAAGATTTGCCTTCCCGACAAGTTACGGAAGAAAGAATAATTAAAGCGAAATATCCGCAGATCAATATTTTGAGATTGGCTGGTTTAATGGGAGACAACAGATTGTTGAGCAATTATAATGTATCAGATACAAATGCACGAGTTAATCACATCCATTACGAAGATATTGCTTTGGTGATAGAATTGATGATCAATCAGAGGCTGCATTCAAAATTATACAATGTGGTAGCTCCCATTCATCCGACTAAAGCTGAAGTGATTTCCAGCCAGAAAAATCTTCCTTTGCCCGATGAATTCAATCCTGAAAACAGAATTATTTCTACAGAAAAAATCATTTCAGAGCTTGGATATAGCTTTAAGTATCCTGATCCGAAGTCTTTTCATCTCAAAAAAAATGATTAAAATACAAAAGCTCACTTCAAAAACGAGGTGAGCTTATATTTTATATGTTTTTCAGATTAAATTACCTTTAATGCAGATTCCAGAGCCAATTCTATCATGGGTTTTAAAGCTCTTTCTCTTTCATCAGCAGAAATTTGTTCATGAGTAGAGATAATATCCGAAACGGTAAGAATAGTCGCTGCATTTTTCCCTAATTGTTTAGCATTGGCAAACAAACCGAAAGCTTCCATTTCTACAGCAGGACAGTTGTATTTTGTAGCAATTTCAGGAACGGCAGGATCTTTTCTGTAAAAAATATCACTGCTGTGAATATTGACAGGTCTTGATGCTAATCCCAGTTCTTTTGAAGTCTCATTGATGATATCAAAAATATTTCCCTGGTGTGAAAGGATATCTTCCTCAAATCCCCATGCAAATTTTGCATACGTACTCTCGCTTGCTGCATTTTCCACGTTCAGGAGATCAAATAATTTCACATCATTAGAATATCCGCCGCAGGTTCCGATTCTGATGATTGTATCTACCTCGTATTCAGTAAAAAGCTCAAAAGAATAAATTCCGATACTTGGGAAACCCATTCCGCTTGCTCCGACAGAGATTTCTTTGCCTTTATAAGTTCCTGTGTAGTAAAAAATGCCTCTCGTCTGACTGACCAATTTTGCATTTTCAAGGAAATTTTCTGCAATATATTTTGCTCTTAAAGGATCTCCCGGCTGTAAAACTACTTTTGCGATTTCTCCTTTTTTGGCACTGATGTGAACACTCATAACTTTTATTTGAAAGAGCAAAGATAATAATTTGTGAATAGCGAAGAATGAAATTCCAATTCTTTTTTAGAAGCTTTATCCCGCTTTCACTACTCGCTTTTTCTTGGTTTTCGGCGGCGGCAAAGCCGCCGCCGAAAACCAAGAAAAGAGCTCAGACATGCCGTTCAATCGGGGCTAAAAAGCATGACGTTAAAGTAGAATAGGAAGACGATTCATCATATTTTGATCTTTCATCATGTTATTTAACAATTAACTACCTAGCAAATGGACTATTCACAAATAATATTTTTTACTTTTGTTAGATGATGGAAACCAAATCCCCATTTTTAGACACTTTATTTTTGCTTCGGAAAGAGGAGTGTATGACAATCTTCACAGACATTCAGGAAATTTCCAAAAAGGAAGAACAGGATGCTGCAGATTATTTTGAATCTGAATTCGAGAAAGAGAGATTAGAATTTTTATCAGATCAGATAACTTGTGACCGTGAAACGGCAGTTTGGGCAGCAAAAGTTCTGTATCATTCTGCACAATTGTATTTAATCCGAAAAGATACATCAGGAGATCTTGAGAAATTAATTCCACATTTTAAAGGCAATAGAAATGTTGCTTCTATACTGTCTGCAGATTTAACTTTAAGATTTTTACCGCAAATTTATGATGCATTACAGGTTGCAGATTCCGAAGATACATTGATTAAAATGCTGGAAAATATTTTAAAACAGTTTCACTATTCAGCGGTTGGATGTGATCTGGATCTTGAAGAAATCAACTGGGAAGAAGAGTTAAAAGACAAAACTTACCGAAAACTATATCTCGAAAGAATCGTTGAGAAAAAAGATTATAAACTTGCTGAAATTCCATACATCAATCAATTACTGATTGCGGAATTTGGCATTTATAAAGATATTTATTGGAAAGAACTGAAAACAACAGAAAACTAACCATTGCTCACTTAGTTAAGTGAAATGCCTTTGCGAACTTAAAAACCGTTAGTAGTCAAAAAAAACTTTGCTGACTCTGCGTCAAAAAAAACAGTTGCAATTAAAAATGAAGTCAAAAATTATTATATAAAAACACATGACTCAAAATATAGAAAAATTAAACAAGGTTTTAACCTTCGTAAAAGATACATTTGTCGGAAAAAACGATGTCGTAGATTTATTGGGAATCTGTCTTCTGGCAAGAGAAAACGCCTTTTTGTACGGACCTCCCGGAACCGCAAAATCTGCCATTGTAAGAACATTGGCAAAAACAGTAAAAGACGGAAAAAATTTCGAATATTTATTAACCCGTTTCACCGAACCGAACGAAATTTTCGGTCCTTTTGATATCCGAAAATTAAAAGAAGGGGAATTATTAACCAACACCGAAGGAATGATGCCCGAAGCATCCATGGTTTTTCTGGATGAGATCTTCAATGCCAATTCAGCCATTCTGAATTCCCTTTTGATGGCTTTAAATGAAAAGATTTTTAAAAGAGGAAAAGAAACCAAGCATCTTCCTGCGCTTATGTTCGTGGGAGCGAGTAATGTTCTTCCCGAAGATGAAGCATTGAACGCGTTGTTCGACCGTTTTCTCATCAGAATTAATGTAGATTATGTACATCCTGATCTTCTTCAGCAGGTGCTTTTAGCCGGAAGAAAACTGGAAAACAATATCGAAACAGAAACTCCGGAAATTCTCTCCCACGAAATAAAAGAACTTCAGAATTTGTGTAAAACAGTCGATCTGAGACCGATTTACGAAGTCTATTTAAATACAATCATCAATCTCCGAAATACAGGAATTGCCATTTCTGACCGTAGAGCCGTAAAATTACAGAACCTCATCGCAGCAAGTGCTTTAATTTGTGGCAGAAACGAAGCCATTTTATCAGATTTATGGGTGCTGAAACATATTTGGGATACCGAAGAACAGATCGAGATTTTAGAAGGCATCATCAACAGAACGATTGAAAAAGATGATAATCCCAAATCTCATCCTCAAGCACTGCAAAACAAAACGCCGAATCCGGAAGAAGTGATGAAAGATGTAAAAATCTTGGTTGAAAAATGGAATCAGGGATCTTTAAGTTTTGAAGAGCAGAACGTGATCAAAGATAAACTGAGATACCTTCAGACGCGATGCGAGTGGATCCGAAATCCTGAACAGAAACAGTACATTCAACAGGAAATTGAAAGTCTATGGCAAAAGATCCTTCAAACAGTCTAAAAGAGTTCTGGGCAGAAATTCCGCGTGCAGATGAAGATTTTCTGGGCTCGATCCGCGACTGGAAAAATGTTCAGATCGCTTTGGAGGAAGATGTTGTATGGCTGAAAGGTTTTACTGATGAACAGGCTGTTTCGTCTGAAATTCAGCAGTTGCCGAATTTTCTGCTTTATGAATTAAGAGACGGACTTTTATTCAGAAAAGAGGCTCTGGTTCCAAGCAAAAAAATGAGAACGGCTTTGCTCTGGACTCCTATTGATAAAGCTTTAAGGCTAAAATTTCCTATTTCCAACAATAATTTTTTCGGAATTGATGGAAAAATTGAAGTCAAACTGAAACCCAGCGAAGAAGAGCATCCTGCAACGGTTTTATTATGTTCGATTGCTGAAATTAAGGATGTAATGATAACCTTGCCTAAATTTAAATTAGAAAAAATTAACTGGATCGTTGTTGGAAATAAGGCACTGTTTACCGGAATACCATTACTTAGTTTCCCTGGAAAAACATTTTGGGAAAAGGACGGACATTTTTTGCCAACCGGTTTTGATTTTGAATTTAAAAATCTGAGTGTTTTATTGCAGAAAAAATACAATGAATGTGACGAAAAATGGCTTTTATGGAACGAAAACGGAAATGTTTTGCATCTTAATAAAGATGATTTCCGGAAGTTATCTGTAAGTTCATTTCGTTTAACAGAAAAATCTTTGGAATGGATGTAAAAGAGTATTTTCAGTCGTACGAGGATTTTATTTGGGAATGGATAACCGATGAGGATATTCAGGATGATAGCGGATATAACGAAAATAATCTCATCTCTATTCCTAATATTGGCGTTATTGCCTATCGTTCTTATATTATAGAAGTTCTCAATACTTTGGAGAACGGGCTGCCTTTGTTTAGTCCTTTTTTGTTAGTTCTTTATGCTACAAACGAGGGATATATTGATTTAATAAGTCTTGAGAATCTGCTTAGGAAAAATCCCAAGAGCTCAGTAAAGTATATTGGAGATTTTATTGATCCTTCGGTAAGATTTTTAAATAATCTCAATCATCTGCCTTCAAATTATAAAAAAGGACAAAACCGGATTTTATTAATTCAGACTTTGTTTACTGATGATTTCAATTCAATTAGCGTTCGTACCTCTAAAGAAATTCTGTCAGAACTTAAAAAATCTCCTTTTTTAATAGGTGCTTCGGCAAATAAAATCGAAATAACGATTGCTAAATTTTCCAGAGACTTAAGGGTTTTGAACAGTTTAAATAGTAAATTTCCAACAACAGAATCTATTATTAATGCAATGAAAGGCATTATTGATATTCAGGAACTGGAAGATGAAGTGGTGGAAGAAGAAACCACCGTTGAAACTGATAAAGATTTTATTCAGGAACTCATTGAAGAGCCGAAAACATTTCAGATCGGAAGCTTAATTAAAAGAATCTGGAGCGGTCTGAAAGTCCAGATGCGCCATCTTTCGCCGGGAGAACAGCCGATTGGAGGAATCTCGGATATAACCAACAAGGGTGATTTCAACAAAATGCTTTTGTCCGAATTTGCCAATGAGGATGAGGTTTTCATGAACCGTATTGCGAACAATGAAGCGTTGTTTATTCAAAGGGAAATTCCACCTGAAGAAAATATTTTTGAAAGAATTATTTTAATTGATACTTCTTTGAAAAACTGGGGAACCCCGAAAATTTTAGCGTTTGCATCGGCAATTGCAGTTATCAAGCATCCAAAAGCGCATTCAGAATGTAAAGTTTTTGCATTAGGAAATGATATTTTCCCGATTTCTCTTAACAGGGTAGAAGAGGTAATAGAAAACCAAAATCATGTAAGTCCGGTTCTGGAAGTTTCAGAAACACTCGAAAAGTTTTTTAGCGAAGAGCATACAGAGAACGATCTGGAAGTATTTTTCATCACTAATCAGGAGAACTTAAATCATCAAAAAATTCAGAAAGTTATTCATGAAAACAGAGACCGTCTGAAATTTTTGGTGACGACTTCTGCAACCGGCGAACTGAACTTTTACAAGCACCATAAAGGGACGAGAAAACACATCCAGAAAATCATGCTGCCATTGCAGGAATTGTGGGCAAATCCGCCGAAAAAGACCCATAAAAGTGATAATTTGCATAGAAGAAGTTTAAAAGCAACTGATGTTCCGATAAATTACCCGATTTTGTTTCCGATACCAATAAACAAGATTGCTACATTTTTATATGAAGGTGAATTTTTTATTTTAAGTGCTAAAAAACAGCTTTTGAAAACCTATCTTTCAGATAATTATTACAATCGGGAATATTATAACCAATATAGAATTCATCGTGGATGTGAGGTTTTGATCGAAAATATTTCGGTAAAGCCGAGAGGTCAGTTTGCATTGGCAAAAAATAAACAGCAGCATTTCATTTTGTGCCAATATCAACCGGACAAAAAACTGATTTCTAAACTCAATCTGAATACAAAAGAATATTCTGAACTAAATTTATCTGAGCATAAAATTCCGTTGAATTTTGAAGTAAATTATTTCAACAGAAAATTTTATCTGAGAAATGATGATTCACCATGGATTTTTGAAATAAATATTGACGGACAGATATCTTTAGAATCGGTAAAGAATGATCCTGAAATAACCAAAAGCAACACAAAAGTAAAAACGGAATTGGAAAGATTGCAATATGGTTCTAATAAAGTGCTGAGTAATTTTAATTTCATAGGAATCAATGGTGCAAAAGATTTGGTTATATCTAAATATGCATTGGAGCCTGATTACAACGAAGCATTAATTTTAACAAAAAATAAATCAAAGGTTGAAATATTCGCAACAAAAAATAAGAACAAATTTACTTTTTCTGAAGGCAGTGAAATTATCACAGACTCTCGTGGAATGATGACTTTCAATAGCAGTAACAAAAACATTCCTGCTTTTTACATCCCGACTTCCATTCAACGATATTTGGCAATCGGAACCAAAACTGAATTTTCAGGCTCAGAATATTTTCTTCCGCAGGAAAATCTGCTGAAAATGAAGACTACAGAGCAAATGTATGAGGAATATCTAACGCCTTTTATAGATCAAATTTTGGATTATGGAATTTAGAATTAAACCTTTTCCGAAAAATTCTTATCCGAAAAGAGGACTTTTAATCAAAGGTTCTTCACCGTCTTTATGGCTTCGGGAAATGGATATTTTAAATATTGATCTGGATGAAGTCCGTTCATTCCCGGTTCCTTCAGATGAGCCGAATATTTTGTACGGATGTTTACTGATTTTCAAAAATCTGGCTCCGAATGAAATCGGAAAAAATTCTTATTTTCAATGCATTGAAAACAAATTTTTCATTCCGGAAAACACCATTTTTTATCCTACAGTAAATCCTGAAGAATGGCAGAATACTGAAGCACAATACCTCATCATGCATCCCGAATTTGGTTTGGTAAAGTTAAATGAAGAAATCGACTGGCTTTCTCTCATTCAGGATCCGGAATTATCAGCCGAGACAATTCGTAAACCTTTGAACGGAGTGGAAATTCCTTCTGAAATCAGGAGTTTTATGGTTGAAATGGATGACGAAAAAGTTCTGGAGTCGCTGGAAAAGCCGCAAACTGAAGAAGAATGGATGAAAAATCTTCCGTTTGATATGAAAAAGGTAATGGCAGGTAACAAAAAAGAAATCGAAAAATATTTAAAATATATTGAAAAATATCCCGACAGAGCAGTTGAACTTGGCGTTCCGCTTGATATTATGGGAACTTCAAGAGGAGATGGTTTCAGCAAATTCAGATTTGGAAATTCGTGGTGGAATAAAATTTTTGGAGAAAGCAATTCTTCAAAAAGTTCAGGTTCAGAAAAATACCGCTGGGTTTTTTGGATGTTTTTGATTGTACTGGCTTTAGCAAGGATCGGGTTTTATTTTAATAAAGATGAAAATCAAGCCGGAGAAAAGAAATTTGTAGGCAATGTTGAAAGTCAGAAAGAAGCCGAAAATATTTTAGCATTCAAATCGGGAGTTACAGAAATCAACCAAAAAATAGATTCTCTATACAGAAAAAGGAGAGGAAAGCTGATGAATGATTTTACAATGGCTCAATCTGAATCTTTCCGTGGGAAATCAATGAAAGAAGTAGAAAAAGACATTCAAAAATACCGGGAAGACGAAAAAAAATCAAAAGATTCGCTGAAAGGAATTTACAGCCTGAAAATAGAGGAAGTTGTTGTCAGAAAAATGCAGAAAGTTCAGGATGAAGTTTTAGATTCGCTTAAAAAGTCCGGCACCGGAAATCAGGCAGATGAAGGCGTATTTAAATCTGTTCTTACGAAAAAACAAAAAATGATGGAAGATTCTCTGGGGAGATTTTACGGAACCATTGAGCCTGTATCTGAGATTCCGGAAAATCCTCAGTCTTATCTGGAAGGAAATAATGTGTCGTCAGATGATCAACCTGAAAGCGTTTCGCTTTCTGAAATTTTAGGACTGATTGTTTTGATAGCAGGAGGAATTGCGCTGTATTTCAGGTTCTTCAAAAAGAAACAGATTCATTTGGGAGGTGATAATCTTTCTCAGGGAATGAAAATATTTCTTATGGTTCTGCTTGTGGCAATGCTGGTTTATATTTTTTATCCTTTGGTAGAAATGTTCGGCTACAACTGGCTGTTCTGGATACTCGTGATTGCAGTTATACTGGTGCTTTATCGTCTTTTCAGTGAAGACAAAACCATTTTAAATACCGATAAAGATGAATAAGCAGAAGTATATAGACAAATTTATGGCTGCATTTTTTATTCTGGCAATCTTTAAACTGATCGGAATATTTGCGCAGCTTTTTCACAAAAGTTTCTGGAGTGTAGTGGGAACTTTGGTGCTGTTTCTCGTAATTGCATTCATTGTTTTTTTAGTTTTAACATCTTTAAAAGATAAAGAAAAAAACTCTTCAGGAAGAAAAAGATCAGGCAATGGCAGTTTTTATCTGGAATCAGCATTATTTGATAAACTGAGAAATAAATATGAAGAACTGGCGCAGAAATATATTGATGAAAAAGAATATACCCGTGCGGCAAAAGTATATATGAATTTGCTTCAGGATAATTATCGGGGCGCAAAAACGCTGGAAGAAGGCGGTTTATATAATGAGGCAGCAGTTATTTATCTTAAAAAGCTAAAAAATAAATCTGAAGCTGCCTATTGCTACGAAAAAGCAAAACAGTTTCATAAATCTGTAGATTTATACAAAGATTTAGGGCAGAAAGAAAAAGTAGGAGATTTGTATAAGCAGCTGAATGATATGAAAAATGCCAATACATATTATCAGATGGTGGTAGATGATTATGTGAATAATAACCAAATGTTGAAAGGCTCTCTTATTTATAGAAAAAAAATGGAAATGCCTGAAAAGGCACAGGAAATTCTTTTGAAAGGCTGGAATGAAAGTAAAGATGCCTTCAATTGCCTGAATAATTATTTTGTGAATATTAATGATTTGGATATGTTGAATGATAAAATTCAGGAATTATATAAAGTTACTCCCGCAGAAAAGAAACTGATTTATCTGGAAGCGATGAAACATGAGTTTAAAAAAGATCATAAGCTTCAGTCTGTAACGAGGGATATTGCTTACGAAATTATTGCTGAAAATGCAGATAAAAATTCTTCTATTGTTAATGAGCTGAAATATTTTAATCCGTCTGATGAGGTTATTCTGAAAGATATTTCAAGGTATAAAACCGGAAAGAATAAAATTTTTAGAAATTAAAGGGATTGCCTTTTATGCAATAAAAAAACCGCCGGTTGGCGGTTTTTTCATGGTTATCAGAGTTTAGATTATTCTCTGTTTTTTACTAATACCCATCCGGAGTATTTCATTAGGGTGCTGTTTTTATCATTTTCATTCCATGTTACAGAAAACCAATAGTTTCCGGTAGGCACTTTTTTGTTTCCGGAAGTTCCGTCCCATTTATAATTTTTAGATTGATCAGCATGGAAAATCATATTTCCGTATCTGTCATATACATCAAAAACCAGATTTTTCTTATTGGCTAATGCAGAATAATCTATTGAGTCGTTATATCCGTCACCGTTTGGAGTAATAACATTGATGATATTAGGAACAACAATAGAAATTTCAATCGGAGTACAATCATACAGGTCTTTTACATAAATTTTATGATCACCTCTTTTCAGATTACTAAAGACATTAGAATCCTGCCAATTAATGTTGTCTATTGAATATTGGTAAGGTGATGTCCCTCCGTTTACATTGATGGTAACAGTGGTATTTGAAATACTTACACTGGTAATTACAGGATTTTCAGCAGGATAAATTCTCACCGTCTGCATAGAAATACAGTCTCCTGTTTTTAGTTTTACCCAATAAGTTCCCACTCCTACATTCGAAATAGTTTGTGTAGTAGCTCCCGTGCTCCATTCGTATCCGCTGAATCCTGCTCCTGCATCCAGCGTGGTTCTGTCTTCCATGCATATTGTTTTATCTTTCAATACGGTAGAATAAACCGGTGGAATAACTTCCAGAGTAATTTTTGCAATATTATAACATCCGTTATTATCTGTTACTCTTACGTATACGAATGAGTTGGGCGCAATAAAATTTAGAGGATTTAAAACTTCATTGGTTTGATTAACAGCATCAGTCACAGAAGGATAAAACTTTTTAGTTGTTCCCGATTGTGATGTTACATTGGCGATGGTAAGATTAAAAGATGCAGTTTTTGATTCGGGATCTAAAGTACAAACTCTTAAAGTAGTATCATTTACTGCAAATGAGGGGTAAAAACTTAAGGTAATCGCTGCGGAGTCAGAACATCCCTCTGTGGTAGTTACCAAGGCATAAATTGTTCCTTGAGCAGAAAGATATTGTGCCGGATTTGAGATCTGAGAAGTTCCCGCATTAAGATCTGACATAGACGGATAATATTTAATCGTCACATTTGTACCGGAAAATACATTGGCAGTAGTAAGATTAAAAGTAGCCTGTCCGCTTTGATTATTGTTGCAGGCATAAATAGTTACATCATTAGCAACAATATTACCTTGTTTAAATTTAAATGTACCAATTTGTCTGCAAGAATTAAGAGGGTTATTTGGATTAGCAGGATCCTGATAATGAATACTGTAATAATAAACTGTAGTTGTATTTACCGTTTGCGGAGTGGTAATTGGGTTTGCCCCTGTCAGTGCATCATTTTGAGAAGTATGATACGAAATGGTAAAATTTGGATTTGAATTTAAAATTCCTGTAGAAAGTGTGCTGAAATTAAAAACTGCAGGACTTACACAGATAAGAATTTCTCTCGGATCATTAGGATTTGTTGCAGCAACTCCGGGAGGTACAAAAGGATTGGGCTGAAGCGCAGGATTGGTAAACGGTGAAGCTAAGGTTGCGGTTCCGCCCCAGGTTAATGAAAAAGGTGCTGTAGTTGAGCTTCCCGCACCTACCCAGTTATCAATATACAGGTAATAGGTTTGTCCAGCAGTCACATCAAGATATTGGCAGTAAGGTGTGAGCGAACCTCCGGCTGCATTGGTTATTGTACTGGTCATATTCAGTCCTGTAGATGCGCCGACTCCAATAACTGTTGCTGCGTTACAGCGAATGGGAGATCCGAGTGCTCCGCAGGACGCATTGGGTCCGTAAATAGCCCAGTCGTAATCCGCATTTGGATCTGTTGGTACGAGATCAAACGTCAGTGTTCCGCTTGTAGCAATGGTAATTTTATACCAGATCGAATTGTGTTCACCACTGGTGAGACAGCCTCCCAACGATTCATTAATGTTTCCAATTCCGGAAGGACTGTAGGTTATGGTAGAATTTCCGCAGACTGATAATGCAGTAGAGCAATCTGCCTGAGCGGAAAAAGATGATGAAACACAAAAAAGAATAAATAGTAGAATTTTTTTCATATTTAATTGATTTTAAGGTTAAAAGGCATTTCAAATATAATGAATTTTAATTAAAAATCACTTTTTTAGGATAAATAATATCATTTAAATAAGAAAAAATACTTTCTGTTATTAATCTTTTAGTAATATGTGGTATTATTTAATGCTTGTAATATTTCCATATAAGTTTTCAAGATGCAGTATCTTGTGAAACGGACTTTTTACTGAGTCTAAATGTTCCCGATCCTGAATAAAAGTATATCTTGAGGCAATAGAATTCATATCCGATACAATCACAAGCCAGCATTCATCAACAGTATTGTCGTAGTAGGGGAATTTCTCATTTTTCTTTTCAATCAGTTCTACAATTTTTTCAGAACACAGCTCATCAAACAAATTCATATTGTATTCATGGGTAATAAACACGTTTCTTCGGTGGGATGATTTGCGCAGACTTTTTACGTTCCCGAAAGGTCTTTCTTTTTTGATGCTTTTATAAATGTTTACAATCATTTCCTGTTGTTTTTCGAGACTCTCAAGCCGGAGATGCGGATGAAATTCCAAAAAATAAACGCCACGATATTTCGCAGCGTTTTCCTGTTCCAGTAATATTTCAGCCTGACGGAAAATTTTATTCAGATTGCTTTCAATTTTTTTCATTTCGAGATGATTGATCACTTCTGTAAGTTCAATTCCGATTTTTTTATCATTCAATTTAGCAATGAAATCAGGGCTTTCGCAAGTCAGGTTTTCAAAAGTGATTTCGGGAAAATGATGCATAAATGAATTCAGCAAAAGGATTTCTGTCTTTTTCTTATATTTTTCACGCTCGTGAAGCTGCGACTCATCTATGGTACGATGATATTTTTCAATAGGCTTTTTTTTCAAATGCTTATTGAGATAATACAAACTAAGATTTTTTACCAAATCTTCTTCAGAAAACGCTCTTTTCATGGTGCTGTATTTAAAATGAATACTTACACAATAACGGGAAATTAGTTTTGAAGGTTTTGATTATCAAAAAATTACATTTAAAGGTAAAGAAAATTATTATTCTGTACAGCTTTTTAAAATAATTTATTAAATAATTAATACAGAGTTTATTTTCTTATTCAATACCTTTGTTTCTTTTTAACACAAACAAATGATTTATGGATTTTAAAAATTATACAGTACCTTACAGCATCAACCCTAAATATTCTACGAAAGTTGCTTATTTCTCCATGGAATTTGGCATTGAACAGGTCTTGAAAATCTACTCCGGCGGATTGGGATTTTTGGCAGGTTCTCACATGAGAAGCGCTTATAATCTTAATCAGGATCTCGTGGGAATAGGAATTTTGTGGAAGTTCGGCTATTATGATCAGGCAAGAAATCACGATCAGACTTTACAGCCGGTCTGGACAAAAAAAATGTATAGTTTTCTGGAAGATACAGGGATAAAATTTCAGATTGAAATTCACAGTGCTCCGGTTTGGGTAAAAGTCTGGTATCTGGATCCTGAAATTTTTAATACTGCACCAATGTTTTTCCTTTCTACAGATGTTCCGGAAAATGATCATATCTCAAAAACCATTTGTCACAGATTATATGATGCCAACGAATCTACAAAACTGGCTCAGTATATTTTATTGGGTAAAGGTGGTGCTAAACTTCTGGATGAAATGAATATTGAACGGGATGTTTATCATCTCAACGAGGCACACGGATTACCTGCTGCTTTTCATCTCCTCAAAAAATATAATGGAAATTTAAAAAAGGTAAAACAGAAATTAGTTTTTACCACTCATACTCCCGAAGAAGCCGGAAACGAAAAGCATAATCTGAAATTATGCTATGATATGTCTTATTTTTCAGGATTAAGCATTGATGAAGTGAAGGAGCTTGAAGGTAGTGAAGGGGAAATGTTCAATCATTCACTTTGTGCTTTGAAAATGGCAAGAATTGCCAACGGTGTGTCTAAACTTCATGGTGAAGTTTCCAGAGCAATGTGGAGCAAATACAGAGGAATCTGCGAAATTACCTCAATTACCAATGCACAGGAATTCAAATACTGGGGCGATAAGGAATTGTATATTGCTAAAGACGAAAACAATCACACGATCTTTGATTACCGCAAAAAATTGCTGAAAAAAAGGTTATTTAAAATTGTAGCAGATCAGACGGGAGATTTATTTGATCCGAATATTTTTACCATTGTATGGGCAAGAAGATTTGCAGGTTACAAAAGAGCAGATTTGCTTCTTCATGATAAAGAAAGATTCAGAAAGCTGCTGAATAACCCGAAATATCCTGTACAGATCATTTGGGCAGGTAAACCATATCCAATGGATTATACCTCTATTTCCACTTTCAATACGTTGGTGGAAGAAAGCAGTAATCATAAAAATATGGCTGTACTTACAGGTTATGAGCTGGCTTTAAGCAAATCTTTGAAACAAGGTTCGGATCTGTGGCTCAATAATCCCAGAGTTCCGAGGGAAGCTTCGGGAACTTCAGGAATGACGGCTGCAATGAACGGTTCTGTGAATCTTTCTACCGATGACGGCTGGATTCCAGAGTTTGCTAAACATGGCATAAATTCGTTTGTTGTTCCAAAAGCAGATTACATGAATATGAGCATTTATGAACAGGACAATTATGATCTCAACACATTATATGATATTTTGGAGAACGAAGTACTTCCGATATATTATGATAAACCAGATCAATGGAGAAAGATTCAGCATAATTCAATGAAAGATGTAAAGGATTATTTCAACAGCGATAGAATGGCAGACGAATACTACAGTAGTTTATACAACCATAAATCTTAGTGATCTAATACTTAAACTAAAAAAAATCGGTCTGAATACTTTCAAACCGATTTTTTATTGAAGTTGTTTAAAGTAAATTAAAATTCACTTTGTTGCAAACTCCTTTAGAGTTTTATCTGTGTAGAAATAATGTTCAAAACCATTCTGCGTTCCGTAGGAACGCTATCTATTTTAGACAAGTTCATTAAGATTTTTTAGTAGAAACACCTATTTCATATACGCTCGCATGCTTCAGATATTTTGATCGTTCCCGTGATGTAACCGACTCAAACTGATCATTTTTTAAAACAATAATCGGATCTTCTGCATTTTCAAGCTCAAAGTTGGCCAAATATCTTTCATCGGGCGGTGATTCTTCCAGTTTCGCTTTTATTTTTTGCAGTTCATCAGCATATTGTCTGAAAGCTTCATCTGATGAATGAATAAATTTATATTCGGGACCGGCTTTTACAGAGTAATGAAGTTTCTTTTCCAATAAGCCCGCTTCATTGCTGACTTCAGGATTGTCATTTCCGTCTTTGAAGGCTACCTCAACCAATTCACCGTTTTCGGTCTGAGCATAGTTTTCGGCATCATCAAAATTTGAAAAACCGGTGTATAAAATCTGATCTTCCAGATCATAACGATTTAGTTTTCTTTCGTTGTCTTTAGTTTCCATAATTATTGACTTTAATACTTACAGTTATTCAATTTTTTTGCCAAAACCTGATGCTTGAGATTTATCATGGATTTAATAAAATGTTTATCTTTGGAATTCAGTACAATTTTACAATGAAAAAACTCATCCTCACACTTAGTCTTGCAGTTGTATTTCACAATTTTGCAGCTCAGGAAATTACATTAGATAAAATATATTCTGGATATTACCGCGGAAAAGGAATTGCCGGAATTACCTCCATGAAAAATGGCGAAAATTATCTCGTCATTGAAAAGGGAGGAATTGCTAAATATTCCTACAAAACTTCTCAAAAAGAAGGAAATCTTGTTGATGGTAATTTTGAAAGCTATGAATTTTCTGATGATGAATCTAAAATTCTTTTGCTGAAAGAAAGCCAGCCGATTTACAGGCATTCATTTTTAGGAATGTATGATGTAAAAGATTTGAAAACAGGAAAAACAATCACTCTGAATGAGGGAAAACCTGTTCAGGAGCCCAGATTTTCTCCTGATGCTTCTAAAGTAGCGTTTGTAGCTGAAAATAATTTGTATTATCAGGATCTTTCTTCAGGCAAAATTACACAGATTACTCAGGATGGCAAGAAAAATGAAATTCTCAACGGATTGGCAGACTGGGTTTACGAAGAGGAATTTGGTCATGCAAGATTATATGAATGGACCAAAAATTCTGATGCGGTCGTTTTTGTAAAGTCTGACGAAAAAGAGGTTCCGGAAATTTACATTCCGATCTATGGAAAAATGCTTTATCCTGCAGAGATGAGGTATAAATATCCTAAAGCCGGAGAAAAAAATTCAGTAGTTTCTGCCCATATTTTTAGCCTTAGCAGCGGAAAACTGAGCAAAATAAACCTTAACAGTTTCAAAAATTATTACATCCCTAATGTAATACAGACTTCTGCTGCAGACGAGATAGTTCTTGTGACTTCCCAGAGAACGCAAAATGCATCAGATGTTTTGAAAGTAAATACCAAAACCGGAGAAGTAAAAAAACTTTTTACGGAAACAGATGATAAGTGGATTGATACAGATAATATTACCTTAGAATTTTTGGATGACAATTCGTTTTTGTGGGGATCTGAAAGAGATGGTTTCCGACATTTATACTGGTATGACAAAGACGGTAAACTTAAAAAACAGGTTACCAAAGGAAATTGGGAAGTGACAGATTATTATGGTTTTAATCCTAAATCTAAAGAAATCTACGTTCAGACTACAGAAAAAGGAAGTATTAATAAAGTGGTTTCAAAAATCAGTATTGAAAACGGGAAAGCTCAGCTGATTTCCAATGCTGAAGGAAATAATTCTGCCAATTTCAGCAAAAATTACAATTATTTCATTGAGACTTCTTCTACAGCATCAAAGCCATATACTTTTGTTTTGAAAGACGGAAACGGAAAAGTAGTAAAAGAGCTTCAGAATAATGACGAACAGCTTAAAAAACTACAGTCTGATAATTTTTCGGTAAAAGAATTTATCACAATTCCCAACTCAGCGGGAGATCAGATGAATGCGTGGATCATTAAGCCGAAAAATTTTGATCCTAAGAAAAAATATCCGCTTTTTATGTTTCAGTATTCGGGACCTGGATCGCAGCAGGTTGCCAATTCCTGGGACAACGGGAATGCGCTTTGGTTTGAAATGCTGGTGCAGAAAGGCTATATTGTTGCCTGTGTAGACGGAAGAGGAACCGGCTATAAAGGAGCAAGATTTAAAAAAGTAACCTATAAAAATCTTGGAAAATACGAAATAGAAGATCAGATTACCGCAGCAAAATGGTTCGGAAATCAAAGTTACATCGACAAAACGAGAATCGGAATTTTCGGATGGAGTTTTGGCGGATATATGGCAAGTCTTGCGATGACGAAAGGGGCAGATGTTTTCAAGATGGGAATTGCAGTAGCTCCTGTAACCAACTGGAGATATTATGATTCGGTATATACTGAAAGATTTTTGCTGACTCCTCAGGAAAATCCGGAAGGATATGATGACAATTCTCCGACAACGCATGCAAAATTGTTGAAAGGAAAATTTTTATTGATCCACGGAACTGCAGATGATAACGTACATTTTCAAAATTCAATGGAGTTTTCTGAAGCTTTGATTCAAAATAAAAAACAGTTTGATTTTATGGCATATCCTGATAAAAATCACGGCATTTATGGCGGACAGACCAGACCTCAGCTTTACCAGAAAATGACAGATTTTATTTTAGAAAATCTTTAAGTCGGATCTTTAAAAAAAACATTAATAATTAAGCTGCCTCATAGAATTGAAGCAGCTTAATTGTTTTTTTACTATAAATACAATTGTAAGGGTAGTAGATATTCACTCTGATTATATTCATATTAAATTGATTATCTTTGCACCCAGAAAATTCAGTGTCAAAAAAATGTCAACAATTCAGAAAACTGCCGCATTTCATACTCTTGGCTGCAAACTCAATTTTGCAGAAACTTCTACGATCGCCCGTCAATTGACGGATGCCGGGTATGAAAAGGTGAGTTTTGACGAAAAAGCTGATATTTATGTCATCAATACCTGTTCGGTGACTGAAAATGCAGACCGAGAATGCAAACTTCACGTAAAAAGGGCAATGAAAGCCAATGCCGAAGGTTTGGTGGTGATTGTTGGATGTTATGCACAACTGAAACCGGAAGAAATTTCACAGATTGAGGGAGTGGATTTGGTTTTGGGAGCAAAGGAGAAATTCAATATTCTGAGTTATCTTGATGATCTGCAAAAATCTCAGAACGAAGGCATCGTGCATTCATGTGAAATTGAAGAGACAGATTTTTTCATTGGAAGTTATTCTATTGGTGACAGAACGAGAGCTTTTCTGAAAGTTCAGGATGGATGCGATTATAAATGTACTTATTGTACAATTCCTTTAGCCAGAGGGATTTCCCGTTCTGATACTATCGGAAATGTTCTGAAAAATGCCAGAGAAATTGCTGAAAAGGGAATTAAAGAAATTGTTTTAACCGGAGTAAATATCGGAGATTACGGAAAAGGAGAATTCGGAAATAAAAAACATGAGCATACTTTTCTGGATCTCATTTCTGAGCTGGATCAGGTTGAAGGTATCGAGAGAATCCGTATTTCTTCTATTGAGCCTAATCTTCTGAAAGATGAAAGTATAGACCTGGTTTCTAAAAGTAAGAGTTTTGTTCCGCATTTTCATATTCCGCTGCAGTCGGGAAGTGATGATCTGCTGAAAAAAATGAAACGTCGTTACCTGACCAAATTATACAGCGACAGAGTTTCAAAAATCCGTGAAGTGATGCCTCATGCGGCGATAGGAGTAGATGTGATTGTAGGATTTCCGGGAGAGACGGAAGAAAAATTTATGGAAACATATCAGTTTCTGAACGAACTTCCGATTACTTACCTCCATGTTTTTACATATTCTGAAAGAGAAAATACAAAAGCAGCAGAAATGGAAGGTATTGTTCCAATTTCTGAACGGAAAAAACGTAATAAAATGCTCAGAATTTTATCTGAAAAGAAAAAGATGGCATTCTATCAAACCCAGCTAGGGAAGATTCTCCCGGTGCTTTGGGAACACGAAAATAAAGATGGTAAAATGTTTGGTTTCACAGAAAATTATGTGAGAGTGCAAAAAGATTTTGATGAGAAATCTGTTAACACAATCGAATTTTTAAAGCTTGATACAATAGAAGCCGACGGTACTGTTTCTGTTTTAAATTCTTTTGAAACTTTTCTGGAAAAGGTGTAATTGAAGCATTGAATAAATTTCTGTTAAGTATTAATTAACTGTAATTGCAATCAGTATTTTATTGAAAATTATATTTCCAAAATTGTTGGGAGTTGTTAGTTTGTCTCAATATCATATATTTTCTGTCCGTTTTTACCTAGATAATACTTCAGGAGATCTCCGAAAATGCTTCCGCCGGTGTCAGAATTAGTAAAGATTACAATTCCATTTTTATTTTTAGGAAAAATAAAAAAGATTGTCTGGACACCGTTGTCTGAACCACTGTGTGATAATGCCAATTCTCCGTTTCCAAGATCATATATTTCAAAACCTAATCCGAAGTGCTTTCCTTTAGTAGTTGCAACCTGATTAAATGTCATTTCTTTAAAGACTTCTTTTGTGAGCCCATCACCATTGATAATGCTTGTCAGAAAGTTTCCGTAATCTTCTATTGTGGTCAATAAATCATCAGCAGCATTTGGTATTTTATTTTTAACGGTTTCATACGTTTTCCCGTTTTTGTCATAGCCTGTTGCCAATCGTGACATATCTATGTTTTTGTCCCAGACATATCTTGTGTCGGTCATTTTTAAAGGCTGAAAAATTAATTTGTATGCTAGCTGCTGTAAAGATTTTTTAAATTTTTTTTCCAGTGCTTTCCGTAAAAATTCCATTCCTTCCCCGGAATAATGATACTGCGTTCCTGGATCAAATTGAAAGCTGAGTTTTTTATCTTCATTCATCCATCGCCAATTGGGAAAACCTGTTTGATGGCTTAGAACTAATCTTGTAGTGATCTTTTTGCTTCGGGGATCATCGGCTATATCCGGATCATTCCAGAATTTGTAAAGAGGTTCGTCTAAATTCCATTTTCCGGCACTTACTAATTTTAACGCAACTATTGCAGTTACAGGCTTGGTTAACGATGCTACATTAAAAATAGTATTGTAAGGTGCAGCAATTCCTTCTGTAATTTCTCCAAAAACTTTTACTTGGTTTAGTTTTCCATTTTTGATGACGCCAATACCCAATGTCGGAATTTTCTTTTCTTTTAACCACTTTTCGATTTCAGAATCATTGTCAAAAATTGGGTTGGCTGATTTATTATCTCCAAAAGGATGATGGTCAAAACTAAATGAAGTTACTAATTTCCAATCTCCGTTCTCTAATTGCCAGACATTGGTAAATTTAGCAATTCCGCTTTGCGTTTCACGTTTTTCAGAAAATAGATGTTCTCCATTATGTACTGCACCATACAGAGCTGCATTTTTGTAAAGCGGGAAAATTTCGGTACTTTCTTTTACCAAAAACCTCTTCACCTGTCTGGTTTCCGGATTTTTGCAAAGACCATTCTTTAAATCATAGAGAAATTTTGCCTTGTCGGAAATCCCGTCTTTATCATGGTAGAATTTTAAATTTTCACTCAACAGAATTTCAAATTGTTTGATGTTACAATGATTAAAGCCCACATCAAAAAGTAAGCTGTCATTTGAAAGAATGGTTTTGTACAAATCATCATTTTTGTCAACCTGCGAAAAAGCTGTAAATGACAGGAAAAATATTAGAAAAGCTATTTGTTTTTTCATTTTGTGAACCGCCAACTACGGATTATTGATAAGATTATTATGAATGTTGTCTAAAAGGTTTAATTTATACCTCAATTTTTCCATCTTTCGGAATTACAAATAGTAAAACTAATGCCCATATTTGTAAAACTGTCTGTACAATATTGATTACTCCGACAATAGGTTCGTTTTTAAGATTGATAATGATATAAGGAAGTCCAATCAATCCCAGAATCAAAAGTATCAAAAGAACATACTTTATCCATTCAGTTCCTTTACTTACCAAATAACCGATTCCAAAAATAAAGGCTAGAGAAATAACTGCAATGAAGATTTTTATTCCACTATTTAAAATGTCATAAGTCCAGATTAAATTTCCAATTCCCAGCGTTGCAGAAATGTAAATTAAATCAGCAGATTTTTTATAATTTGGATGAATAATAATCTCTGTGTTCTTTTGAGCTTTTTCATTATTTAATGAAATGATCCGCTCTTTTTCTTCTGTGGTAAATTCTCTGCCCCGAGCTTTTAAAATCTCATAAGCAAGCAAATTTGCTTCAGGAACAAATTTACTGTCAGGTGCAATATATTTCTCTAGCTCTTGATTTGATTTGCCTTCTAAAATCTTCCTGCTTACGCTCATATTTTGTTATAATGTTAAAGCTCAAATATACAAAAGCTTTCAGTTGATGCAGAATTATTGTGTTTGCAAAAGAGATATTTTTTTCTTAATTCAAATCAAAGTCTGTGGAATTTTTAGGAAAATAAGACAGCTTAATTGTTTTTCAATCTTTATCTTTGATGTAAATAATGATAGAATGAGAGATAAATTTTTACTGTGGGGAAGTATTCTTGTTATATTTACGTGGATTGTTGCGCTGCTGATCAGGGCGCATTACTGGATTCCGATTCTTCTTACCGCAATTTATGTATTAGGTATTTACAACGCCAATCAAAGCAAACATGCTATTTTAAGAAATTTTCCGGTATTGGGCTACTTTAGATATTTTTTTGAAAGTATTTCGCCGGAAATGCAGCAATATTTTATTGAAAGAGAAACAGACGGGAAACCTTTTCCACGAAATCAGAGAGCCGCTGCTTACAGACGTTCTAAAAATCTGAGTGATACCGTTCCATTTGGAACTCAGCTTGAAATTAATCACAGAAAATATGAAGGAATAAAACACTCTATTTATGCAAAGAGTCCCAAAGAAGACTTGCCAAGAGTGTGGATTGGTGGTGAAGATTGCACCCAGCGTTATCATGCCTCTTTGTTTAATATATCGGCAATGAGTTTCGGAGCATTAAGCGACAGAGCACATATTTCTTTAAACCGAGGAGCCAAGAAAGGGAAATTCTACCATAATACAGGAGAGGGCGGTATCTCGCCTTACCATTTGGAAGGTGGCGATCTTTGCTGGCAAATAGGTACGGGATATTTTGGATGCAGAGATGAGGAAGGAAAATTCAATCCTGAGTTATTTGCTAAATACGCCTCACTTCCGAGCGTTAAAATGATAGAAATAAAATTATCTCAAGGTGCAAAACCCGGTCATGGAGGTGTTTTACCCGCAGTGAAAAATACACCGGAAATTGCAAAGATCCGCCATGTCATGCCGGGAATGACCATTATTTCACCTCCTTCTCATTCCGCTTTTTCTGATGCAGCAGGTTTGCTTCATTTTGTAAAGCAGCTTAGAGAACTTTCAGATGGAAAGCCGGTCGGCTTTAAACTGTGTATAGGTGATACCAAAGAGTTTGAAGATATCTGTGTTCAGATGAATGCTTTAAAAATTTATCCGGATTTTATAACAGTAGATGGAGCTGAGGGTGGAACCGGAGCTGCTCCGCCAGAATTTTCTGATGGAGTAGGAATGCCTTTGGAACCAGCCTTGATTTTTGTAAACCGGACGTTGAAAAATTACAATCTAAGAGATAAACTGAAAATTATTGCAAGCGGAAAAGTGCTTACCAGTCTGGATATTTTGAGGGCTGTAGCGATGGGAGCTGATGTTTGCAACAATGCAAGAGGTTTTATGTTTGCTTTGGGCTGCATTCAGGCATTGAGATGTAACAATAATAACTGTCCTACAGGTGTAGCAACACAGGATAAAATGCTGATAAAAGGACTGGATGTTACGGATAAAGCAGAACGGGTATACCATTTTCACAAAAATACGCTTCATACGTGTAACGAACTTATTGCAGCAGCAGGAAGAGAAAGCTATGACGAGGTAGATGCCTCAATGTTTATGAGAGGGGATGAGTTTGAACATCTTTCAGATCATTACTTTCCGGATATTTTAGGGAATGTAAAATAGATTATTTAAACATAAAAATAAAAGCGCATCAAAAGTAATGATGCGCTTTGTTTTTTTATTATAAAATTATTTATTGCTGATCCGCAGGTCTTACTTTTGTATCGTAAATCTGAAAATTAAATATAAAAGTGGCATTCTGAAGACCATAAAAATTATTGTCTCTTGCAAAAGCTGCTTTAGAAGGTACAATAATAACACCCTGAAGATTGTAATTGGCTTCATTACCCATCCCCTGAAAACCATTAAAATACGAAAGACCTTCTTGTAATCCTTCTATTTCGTAGTAACTTCTTTGTTTTGCTGCATCGGTCGAAGCACCGTCCAAAACAGATTTTTTCACATAGTAAAATCTAGGATCGGTTACAGGTGAGGCATTACCGTCAATAGTATTTACAAGTGCACCGTAATAGCTTAAAGAAACATTTCCATCTGTATCAGTAGCTACGTAATAGTTGGCTCTCATCATGGTTTTAATAAGACTTGCCGTATTTGAACTGGAATCAGTATTGATTGCAGCTCCCGGATCAGGCTGTGCTCCTTGTCTTTTAATGTAGATTACGCCGGAAGGAAGTTTTACAGGATTCAGTTCAGAAAGTTTTTTTTCATTATCATCTGCAGCATCTGTTGCACTGAATGCTTTTATATTTCCCTGACTGTCGAGATAATTATTCTCCATAAACTTCATAATTGCTTGCTCATCATAGGCATTTCTCACATTGATGTCTTCAGGCTCTACAAATCTCTCCACTTCATCATCCTTTTTACAAGCAGTGAAGCAAAGAGATCCTGCAAGGATATATAAAAATATTTTTTTCATTTCAAAAAACTTTAATTACTTTACAAATAATATAACGGCAAAAGTATAAAAAATTATGAGAATAGATAAATTTTTGTGGAGCATTCGTTTTTATAAGACCAGATCAATTGCTGCAGAAGAAATTAAAAAGAACAGAGTTTCGATCGGAACTTCTGCAGTAAAATCTTCAAAAGAAGTGAAGGAAGGGGATGTTATTAAAATTCGTAAAAACCAAATTGATTATAAAATAAAAGTAATTCAGATTCCCAAAAGCAGGATTGGAGCCAAGCTGGTTTCCCTGCACATAAAAGACGTGACTGATAAAGAACAGCTTGAACTGCTTAAAATGCGCAAGCTAAGTCAGGATTACTACCGTAACCGCGGAGAAGGAAGACCTACCAAAAAAGACAGACGTGATATGGATGATTACGTTGAAGGTGATTTGTCTTCAGATTTTACCGATTGGGACGATTTCTTTGGTGAAACCGATAATAATGATAAAGACGAAGATTAAGCTCTAGAGATAGAGCTTTTCTATAATTTCCCGGATAATATTTTCAGGAGTTTTTTGATCGGTTTTAATGCTGAATTGTGCTTTAGAATAAAAAGCATTTCTTTCGAATAGGTGTTTGGCGATAAATTCTGGTAAGTCTTCGTCAGGTATTTTAGCAATAAGCGGTCTTTTTTCTTTTTGTTTTGAAAGTCTTTCAGATAGAACAGGCACAGATGTCATAAGAAAGATGCTTTTAGAATTATGGTTGATGATCTCCATATTATTGTAATAAGCAGGAGTTCCTCCACCAAGACTCAAAACAGTGTTTTCCCTTGTTGCAAGGATTTCTTCCAAAACTTCTCTTTCCAGCTTCCTAAAGTAGATTTCGCCTTTTTTTTCGAAAATTTCCGGAATGGTAAGCTTTTGACGTCTGGAAATCTCTTTATCAAGATCAATTAATTTGTAATTTATTTCGTCGCTTAATATTTTGGAAATGTGAGATTTGCCGCTCCCCATGTATCCGAGTAGTGAAATTATCATGAATTTATTTTAAACAAATTTGCGAAAAAGTTTTGAGATAATGAAAAAAGTCCTATCTTTGCACCACTAAAAACAAGGGACATTATTTATAGTGAAAACTTGATAATAAGTGGCCGACTCGGTAGCTCAGCTGGTAGAGCAATACACTTTTAATGTATGGGTCCTGGGTTCGAATCCCAGCCGGGTCACTAAGGAAAAATTCGCATAGATAATGTGTTTTTTAGCCTGCGTGGTGAAATTGGTAGACACGCCATCTTGAGGGGGTGGTTTCCTAAGGATGTGCTGGTTCGAGTCCAGTCGCAGGCACTGCAAAAAAAAATATTGAAAAAATTGCTGGTAATTCTGAAATAAATTTTTATATTTATCGCAATTAATTTGATGACCGACTCGGTAGCTCAGCTGGTAGAGCAATACACTTTTAATGTATGGGTCCTGGGTTCGAATCCCAGCCGGGTCACAAGTTTACTGAAAAGTAAATTTTTTTCATATTAATATTTTGTGATTTGGTGTTCAAAGGCTTCCCATAGGAAGCCTTTGATTTTTTACTCCAAATGCATATTATCAATAAGTCTTACTCCGTCTACATTTACTACAATAAACGCACGGTAAGAACTTCCGTTTTCTTTTTGGTCAGTTTCTTTCAGTGTTTGTTCGTCTGCGATAAGGAAATATTCTAACTCCATGTTGTGCTTATTCTCAAAAATTGTGCCTACTTTTTCTTTTATATCCGAAATGGCTAAAGTTTTAAACCAGTCTTTCGCTTTTAAGAGACTTTCATAGATGATCTTGGAGTCGTTTCGTCTTTCTTCTGTCAGTCGCTGGTTTCTGGAGCTTAAAGCAAGTCCGTTTTCTGCTCTGTAGATAGGTACTCCTATAATTCTTATCGGCAATTGTTTTTTTTCTGTCATTTTCTTAATAATAGCCAACTGCTGAAAATCTTTTTCACCAAAATAAGCGTTATTTGGTTTTACCTGATTAAACAGCTCTTCTACTACTGTGCCTACACCGTCAAAATGTCCCGGTCGTGATTTGCCTTCCATTTCATCTTCAAGACCGTCATAGTTATATTTTCTGCTTTCGGTTTTTTTAGGATAGATATCCTCTACCTGTGGAAGATAAACAGCATCTACCAATCCGGATTTTTCGAGAATATCCAGATCTTTTTGGGTGTCACGAGGGTATTTTTCCAGATCTTCAGAATTGTTGAATTGTGTGGGATTTACAAATATAGAGGAGATTACCAGATCGTTTTCCTGTCTGGCGGCTTTGTATAGTGAAAGATGCCCTTCGTGCAAAGCTCCCATTGTGGGTGCGAAGCCAATTCTCTTGCCCATTTCTTTCTGTCTTTCTATAAAATCCTGCAGTACCTTCTTATTTTTTAGAATTTCCATGTTTATCATTATATATTTCAAAAATACTAAATATTGGGAGATTCATTTTTACTTTATTATAATATTGTTCACAACTATCGTAAAAAAATGTTAATTACCATAATGTTGAATGTTTTTTCGTAATTTTGCGAATTAAAGCGTTATTTAAATTATATAAAGATTATATGCCCAATCAGAAAATACTGTACATTACCACAGAGATGTACCCTTATCAGGAAGATACAAATTTAGCAGCGGTGGTAAACAAAATGGCACTTAAAATGCACCAAGAAGGCAATGATGTAAGAGTTTTTATGCCAAGATTTGGACAGATAAGTGAAAGGAAATTTCAGCTTCATGAGGTGATCCGCCTCTCCGGAATGAATATTATTATCAATGATCTTGATCAGCCTCTTATTATAAAAGTAGCTTCTCTGCCTGGAGAACGGCTTCAGGTTTATTTTATTGATAATGAAGAATATTTTAAAAGAAAGCAATATTATTTTGATGACGAAGGAAGAGCTTTTGAGGATAATGATGAGCGCGCTATCTTCTTTGCAAGAGGAGTAATTGAAACGATTAAAAAACTCAACTGGGTTCCTGATGTGATCCATCTGAACGGATGGATGTCTTCTTTTGTTCCAATTTATCTTAAGACTTATTACCAATCTGATTCTTACTTTAAAGATGCCAAAATAGTTCTTTCTTTATACAATGAGAAAGATGCTCCTTTGGCTTCTAACGTTGGTGAAAAGCTTCAGTTTGATAATATTTCAGGTTTAAAAGCGTTAGATAATCCAAGCTTTGAAAGTTTTGTCATTGAAAGCATGAACTATGTTGATGAAGTAGTAAAAGGGGATGAGTTTTTAAATGGAGAACTTGATAAAGCATTTAATGAAACTTCTGCGTCTAAGTCAGAATATCTGGACGTAGATTCTATCAGTAAACTATATTAATATACATTTTGATGATTTATAATTTAAAAAAAACTTTCACCATTCTTTCGATGATGGTTTTAGGAAGTGTTATACTTTATAATTGTGAGCCCGATCCGGATTCTTTGGGCGAACAGCTTTTTTTGGATGGTGCAGCCAACGGAACTGAGTCTTCGTTTGATGTTATAGCATACAATATTAGTAATAGTGATACCATAAGAGCGGATGCCAATACATTTGTCAATCTTTTTGGGAGTAATGCGGCAACCTCTTCTACAGCGGTTTTGGGAGCTTTTACAGAAAATCAGTTTGGGATGCAGAAGGCAACCTACTTTACCCAGTTAAGACTCCCATCTTATGATCCGGATTTTGGAACCAACCCAACAGTAGATTCTGTTGTGATGGTGATTAAACCTACCTATGCTATAGATTCTATTAAAACAACAACTAATGAAGACTACGTCTATCCCGACGGAAATGTTGCAGCAAAAAAGGTGGTGAATAATTTTCCTATTACTAAATTCGGAAAAGCAAAATTAAACGGTGGTAAACTTACGCTTAAGGTTCACGAAGTAACAGAGTTTATGAATGGAGTGAATGATGCTGTTTATTCCAACAAAAAATTTGCAGTTGATGAAGCCAATATTTTGGGATCAAAAGAAATTTTCGGAGATGTAAATTCTGTAGTAATTACCAAAGATGCTGATAATACTGAAATTCTAAGAACGCCGGTTGGTATAAGAATACCTCTTAGTGCAGATTTTTTCAAGCAGAAGATTATTGATAAAAAAGGTCAGATGGAGCTGAAAGATGCAGCTAATTTTATCAGACATTTTAGAGGTTTAAGAGTTTCGGTAGCAGAAAGCGACGGGTATTTGTTTCAGTTTACACCAAATGATATAGAACTCATTATGTACTATAAGAACGAAAAAGTCGAAAATGGTATAACAACCAGACCTCAGTCTAAATATAATTTTGCTTTAGGCAGTGCTAATGTTCATACAGGTTATTATGAATATAGTAGAGCGGGAGCTGCAATTCAGACTTATGCACTCGGAAATTCAGTGAACGGAGATCAGAAACTGTATGCTCAAGGCATGGGAGGAAATTCTATCGGAGTGAAATTTCCTGCTTCTACAATTAATCAGCTTAAGGAATTATATAAAACCAACAAAGCGGCAATTATTACTGCAAAAATAAGGCTTTATACAGATGCTTCTGTCTGGTCTAATAAATACCCTAAACCTACTGTATTTACCATTCTTCAAAGAGATAAAGATTCCACTGGAAAGGAAACGACTGCGTTTACTACAGATTACTCTGTTTTAGGAAGTGCATCCACTTTCCTTCCTTTAAGAGTTTACGATTTAGATAAAAACCCTGCTTATTATGATTTTACTGTAACACAGTCTCTAAAAGATATTGTAGAATCCGGAAAAGATTATAGTGATAAATATTTTAAAATAGATTTAGCTCAGTTTTTAAGTACCAGTGCAGGAAGTCTTGCAGGATATAAATACACTTCAAGACCATTTTCTATGGCAAGAGCCGTATTTGTAGGTTCTGATCCTTCAAATACAAATAAAATTCAGTTAAGAGTTACTTACGGTACAAAATAATAAAAAATACGCTTGATAAAATTATGTGTGGAATAGTTGGTTATACAGGTTTTCAGGATGCTTATGATATTGTTATCAATGGTCTTAGAAGATTAGAATACAGAGGATATGACAGTGCAGGAATTGTTTTAGAAAATACAGACAGTAAGTTTAGTGTCGAGAAAACTAAAGGTAAAGTTGATGATTTGGTTACGATTTCAAATCAACTGAAAGGAACTGCTAAAGTAGGAATGGGTCATACAAGATGGGCGACACATGGTGTGCCGAGTGACCGTAATTCACATCCTCATATTTCAAATAACGGAAAATTAGCGATTGTACATAATGGTATTATTGAAAATTATGATACTATTAAAACAATGCTTATTGATAAAGGTTTTAATTTTAAATCTGAAACAGATACCGAAGTGTTGGTCAACCTGATTCAGTATTTTATGGATGTCAATTCCGAAACTGATTTTCCAACGGCAGTACGGTATGCATTAAATGAAGTGTACGGTGCGTATGCTATTACAGTAATGCATGATGATTATCCTGGGTTATTGGTTGTAGCAAGATTAGGTTCTCCATTAGCAATAGGGATCGGTGAAAATGAATTCTTTATTGCTTCTGATGCATCTCCTTTTGTTGAATTTACAAAAGAAGCCATTTATCTTGAAGAAGGACACATGGCAACAATTTCTCTTGAAGGAGGAGTTGATATCCGCACGATTGTTGAGAATTCAAAAATTACTCCGGAAATTCAGGAACTTAAACTTAATTTGGAGCAGATAGAAAAAGGTGGTTACGAACATTTTATGCTGAAAGAAATTTTCGAACAGTCTAAATCAATCCATGACACCATGAGAGGAAGGCTTCTTGTGAATGAAGGAATCATTAAAATGGCAGGAATCTGGGATCATTTGGAGAAATTCAAAAATGCAAACAGAATTATCATCATTGCATGTGGTACTTCTTGGCATGCAGGTCTTATTGGTGAGTATCTGATTGAAGAATTTGCAAGAATTCCTGTTGAAGTAGAATATGCTTCAGAATTTAGGTACAGAAATCCAATTATCACAGATAAAGATGTGGTAATAGCTATTTCTCAGTCCGGAGAAACGGCAGATACAATGGCTGCTCTTAAATTAGCTAAAGAGAAAGGAGCTTTTATCTACGGTATCTGTAATGTTGTTGATTCTTCTATTGCAAGAATTACAGATGCAGGTTCTTATACTCACGCAGGTCCGGAAATCGGAGTTGCTTCTACTAAAGCGTTTACTGCTCAGCTTACTATTTTGTCTTTAATAGCACTGAAGCTAGGAAAACACAACGGAAACTTAGGCAATGCAGAATTTATGAGTCTTATCTCTGAACTTGATGCTATTCCTAAAAAAATTGAAGAAGTTCTGGATGCAACACACGAGCTTACACAAAATATCGCTAAAGATTTTATTAATGCATCCAATTTCCTTTATTTGGGAAGAGGATATAATTATCCTGCAGCATTAGAAGGAGCTTTGAAGCTTAAAGAAATTTCTTACATTCATGCAGAAGGGTATCCGGCTGCGGAAATGAAACATGGTCCTATTGCTTTAATAGACGAGAATATGCCAATTGTAATTATTGCTCCTAAAAAAGGACATTATGATAAGATTGTAAGCAATGTTCAGGAAATTAAAGCTAGAAAAGGAAAAGTAATCGCTGTAGTAAATAAAGGAGATCAGCAGGTAAGCGCAATGGCAGACTATGTAATTGAAATTCCGGAAACCTCAGAGTGTTTCTCACCAATCGTTGCATCAGTTCCGTTACAGTTATTGGCTTATTATATAGCAGTGTACAGAGGAGCAAATGTTGACCAGCCAAGAAATCTTGCAAAATCGGTTACAGTAGAATAAAAAGTACTTGCAAATAAAATAAGTTCAGATTTTTTTCGTTATTCTAAAAAAAATCTTAAAAGTTTCTTAAAAAAATTATATATTTACGGCTTAATTATAAAAATTAACATGAAAAGGATATTTCTTTTATTATTGTCTGCGTCGGTAGCATCGGTATCTTGTTCAGGTGGTGGAACTTCTTCGGTAGGAAAACCAGGAACAAAAGGAGAATTGATACCTAGAGAAAAAACAAAATCATTTGTTGCGGAAAGACCTTATGGTATGGTGGCAATTCCTGGCGGTTCTTTTATTGCGGGTATGGCTGATGAATCATTTACCAATAATGGTGAAACTGCACCCTTGAAAACTGTAACTGTTGCTCCTTTCTTTATGGATGAGGCAGAAACTACAAATGCGGAATACAGGGTTTTTATTAATTATGTAAGAGATTCTATTGCCAGAACCATGCTTGCAGAAGCTGCAGGAGAAGGTGGTGACGGTAGTGGAAGAGGCAGAGGTACCAGTATTGGTGACTATGCATATCTTGCTAAAAAAGAAGATGATTTAACACCTTATCAGGAGTATCTTGAAGGAGCAGGAGGGAGAGATGGATTTGATGATAGCAAAAGATTAGACTGGAAAATTCCATTGCATTGGAATACTTCAAAATATCCTGATGTAGAATATGCAGAAGTACTTGAGTCTATGTATTTGCCGGCTTCATCAAGAGTAGGTAATGAAAGAATCATTGATGTTAGCAAATTAAAATATACATATAAGTGGGGTGATATGGATGCTGCAATCGCTGATAACGAAAGAGGAATCAATTTCCTTAGAAGTGAAAGTATTGCAATTTATCCTGATACAACTGTTTGGGTAAACGATTTCCATTTTACTTATAACGAGCCTTTATTTGAGCAGTATTTCTGGCACAAGGCTTATAAAGATTATCCTGTAGTAGGAGTTACCTGGGATCAGGCAAGAGCTTACTGTAATTTCAGATCTAAATTAAAGTCTGATTATAATGAAAGTCTGAAAAGAAGCAAGCAAAGACCTTTAAGATTCCGTCTTCCAACTGAAATAGAGTGGGAATATGCATCAAGAGGAGGGAAGCAAAACGCTACTTATCCTTGGGGTGGTCCTTATTTAATGGACGACAGAGGATGCTATTTGGCAAACTTCAAACCAAAAAGAGGAAGCTACATGGAAGATGAGAAAAAAGGAACATATACTTATACAGCTCCTGTAAAGAAATTCAGAAAAAATTCTTTCGGATTATTTGATATGGCAGGAAACGTTTCTGAATGGACAGTTTCTGCATATAATAACTCAGACTATGGTTTTTCATCTACTCTTAATCCTGCAGTAAAAGACAAATCAGACAATAAAAAGTCTGTTAGAGGGGGTTCTTGGAAAGATGTAGGTTATATGTTGATGACTGGTGCAAGAGACTGGGAGCACAAAGATTCTGCAAGAAGTTATATCGGATTCAGAACAGTTCAGGATATTCCTGAAGCATCTGTTAAAGCAAAAAGAGTTAACAGATAATATTTTGCTTAAATTATTTATATCAATTTATTTTAAAACTAAAAAAAACTAACTTATATGTTTAAGACTAAAGATGCTTGGATGAACTTCTTTTATTCATTCGGTGCTGCAATTGTAATTCTTGGAGCTTGGCTTAAAATTACTCACATTACCTTGGGACCTATCAATGGAAACATTGCTCTTACAGTAGGATTGATCACTGAGGCAATTATTTTCATCATCTTTGCTTTTGACCCTCCAAAAAACGAAGAGTCTTATGCTTGGGAAAATGTTTATCCTGAATTGTTGGACAAGCATGCAAATCCAAATCCTTTACACTCAAATATCAGCGCAAAAAGTGCTAATGCTCAGTTTGCAGAATTAGAAAACTCTCTTTCAAACAAGTTGGATAAAATGCTTCAGGATGCAAAACTTGATGTGCAGTTGTTCGACAGATTAAGAACTGGTATTGATAAGTTTTCAAACTCTGTAGATCAGATCAACCAGACTGTTGATGTATCTGCTTCTACTCATAAATATAATGACCAGTTAAACAAAGCAGCTCAGCATATGGAAAGCATGAATGCTCTTTATGCAATGCAGTTGGAAAACGGTCACAAACAGGCAGAGTTTGCTAAACAATATGTAGCAGATATGCAAAAATCTGCAGAACAGTCTGAGAAGTTTAATCAAGAATTACAAGGTTTAACAGCTAACTTAAACAATTTAAACAGAGTTTACGGTGGTATGTTAACTGCTATGAAGTCATAATCCTGAACCATTAATTAAACAAAACTAAAGAAAAGAGAATGGCAAAAGGAAAACAGACTCCACGTCAGAAGATGATCAACCTAATGTATTTGGTGTTCATCGCAATGATGGCCCTAAATATTGACGTTGAAATCATTAGGTCATATTATGATTCTACAAAAGCACTAAAAGAAACCAGATTTCTGACAGAACAAAAGAATGAAGATATCTTTGAAAAAACTTTGGAAGCTAAGGCACAGCAGGTTCCTGATACCTATGCACAGCCTTGGGAAGATTATAAAGGTCTAAAGAAGATTATTGATGATTTGGTAAGTTCTACAGAAGATGTTAAGACAAAACTTAAAAAACAATCTGAGTTTGTAGATAAAGATCCTGTAACAGGAAAAGAAATTGATGTTCAGGAAAACTTTGCAGCATTGAACAACAATGAGGCAACAACTGAATATTTTTTCAAGGAAGGTGATGAGAATACTCCCTCTTCAAATGCTTTGGAATTGAAGAAAAAACTGGATGAAGTAAGAAATTATATTAATACTAAATTCGGTGGAAATCAGCAGTTGAAAAAGTTGGTTGACAGAGCCAATACAGCTTTAATAGCAGAATATCCGAACGGAAAATCTCCAAATGGAAAAACTTGGTTTCAAAATAAATTCTACAATCAGCCATTAATAGCCGCAATCTCTAATTTGGAGATTATTCAGAATGATGCAAGAAACGTACAGTCTGATGCTTTAGCCATGATGCTTCAGGAAAAAGTTGATGCAAGCATTAAATTTTCTAGCTACGAAGCTATTGTTTCTGCACCTACGGATGTAATAGTTGGTAAAAAAGCAGAAGCTGTTGTAATGTTGGGTAATTACTCCAACAGCAACAAAATCAGTATGAGCGGCGTAAGCAGACAGGAAAATGGTAAAGGGTATTTGCCTTTGAACACTGGTGGTCTTGGTGAAAAGAAAATTGGTGGAGTAATTACTTTGTTAGATGCTTCTGGAAAAGCTCAGCAGTTTCCTTTTACGCACACTTATAATGTAATTGCTGGTCCACAGGAAGTAAAGCTAGAGAAAGGTTTATTGCTTTCAGCTGATAAAATGAATGTAATGTATAGAGGATTAGAGAATCCTGTATCTGGTTCTATTTTGGGTGCTGATAATGCAAAATTATCCTTATCTGCGTCTGGTGGTGCTATTGTTAAAAGTACTGGTAATGGAAAATGGAACGTTACTCCTCAATCTGGAAATGTAATTCAGTTAACACTTTCTGGTAGAGAGCCAAGCGGAAAAACAGTATCTCAAGTTTTTGAATATAGAATTAAAGGAGTTCCAAGACCTCAAGGTCAGATTAGAGGTAAGGCTGTCAACTTTATGCCTGTGGGTTCTATACCAAATCAAGTTGTTGCTGCTGCTCTTCCTGACTTTGACTTCCCAGTTTCCTTTACGGTTAATAGTTTTATATTAAAACTTCCTGGTAGAGCAGGTACAATGATTCAAGGAAGTTCATTATCATCTGCTGAAGGATTATTGAAAAATTTAAGACCTGGTGACGTTGTACAGATTTATGATATACAAGCTACGGCTACTGGTCTTGGAAATCAGCGATTGAAAGAAATTTCACCAGTTATCATTAATGTTCAATAAGATTTAATTAGTAAATTCATATTATGAAAAAATATATTAGCAGTCTTTTAGTAATAGCTTCTGGGTTTACATTTGCACAGACTATATTAAATGCTTCTTCTCCAGAAGAATTCAGACAGATGAGAGCTGAAAATATGAAGAAGGTTGGAGACACTATGGTAAGCAATAAGGTTACTCCATTAGAATACGGTTTTGTGGATGAGAAAGATATCCTCAAGAGTATGATGGTTTGGGAAATAATTGATTTGAATGACAAAATTAATCAACCATTCTACTATGATAATCCTAATGGATTGATTTCTAAAGAAACGAGATCTTTATATCAGATTCTTTTAGATGCTGCATTAGAAGGGAAAATTGAGGAAGTATATGAAGATGAAAATTTCTCTACTAAATCTACACCAGAAGGAATAAAAAAGAAGCTAGAAAGTGTTAGAATTGACGATGAGTTAATTGAAATTATTAACTCTGGTGTAACACCAACTGAAGAACAAAAAAGGCAATATACCGACTATATTAGGACTACTACTGATAAAGTTAAAGTTTTAAAAATAATGGGTATGTGGTTTATTGATAAAAGAGATGGGCAGATGAAATATCGACCTCTTGGCATCGCTGCAATGGGACCAGATCCGACTTCAATTGGAAGAATTGGACCTGATGGTAAGCCTTTATCAGGAGCTGATGAATTAGTTGATTTATTTTGGGTTTATTATCCAAAAGCGAGAGAGATTTTAGCTAATAATTATGTGTTCAACAGAGCTAATTCGTCTGCAGATTTGTCTTTTGATGATGTAATCAACGCTAGAAGATTCTCATCAATTATTTATAAGTCTTCAACTGGTCTTGGTGATGGGACAATTAAAGATTATATCCCTAGAAATGCTGAAGAGCAGCTGGCTGAAAGCGAAAGAATCAAGGAACAGATTCTTCAAATGGAAAATGATATGTGGAATTACTAAAATTTCGCTTGATATTTATAAAAAACCTGAGTACTTTTACTCAGGTTTTTTTATTATGCAAAATGTAGATTATATTATTGTTGGTGACGGTTATGCGGCACTCTTTTTTGCGCATCAGCTTATTTTGAATGATAAATCATTTATTATTTATTCGGAAGGTAAAAAAAGTGCGTCTCAAATTTCAGCAGGGATCATCAATCCTGTTGTGCTTAAAAAATTTAATACCTTTTGGAAAGCTCAGGAGCAAATTGATTTTCTACAGAAAACACTAAGTGAAATCGCTGAATATACCGGAGAAAACTATTTGATTGATGCACCTATTCATCGTATTTTCCATGATGAAAACGAACAAAAATTATGGCTGAAAAAGTCTGACCATACCGATCTTAATAACTTTCTTGATAAAAAATTCATTCCTTTAAATACCGTTAAAAATGATTTTAGCACGGGGAAAGTAAATCAATCTGCAAGACTTAATGTAGAAGGCTTTTTTCATGGAATGATAAACTTCTTATCTCACAATAATAATCTTATTACCGAATGTTTTGATTATAATATTGTGGATACTTCAGAAAACACTTATAAAGAACTTAAATTTAAGCATATTGTATTTTGTGAAGGAATGGGAGTAAGATTAAACCCTTATTTTTCTGATATTCCCGTAAATCCTAATAAAGGTCATCATATTAGGGTGAAACTTTCACACTCGCTTAAACACAATATAACCATTAAGAAAAAGCATTTTCTGTTTCAATTAAATAGTGAACTTTATTTTTACGGAGGAACTTATGATCGCGATCAGCTCCACGAAAGTATAGATGACTCTGCCGTTGAGCAGTTAAAGAATGGATTATCCGAATTTTATCATAACGAATTTGATGTTAAAGAGGTACATTTTGGTTTCAGACCTACTGTAAAAGACCGCCGTCCTATTATAGGAAAGCATCCTGAAATTAATAATCTGTATGTTTTTAACGGATTGGGAGCGAGAGGCATTTTAAACGGTTGCTATTTTTCAAAAGCGTTATTCGATTTTATTGAAAATGATATTCCTTTACATGAAGAAATTTCTTTGAATAGATTTTAACAGAAAACGGTGCTATGGAAGCACCGTTTTTTTATTGTGAAGCTATTTTTTCATTGTTGGGAGCTTTCTCTCCGTGAAACAAAACCATATCTGCGTCTTTTTTCAGAAATGTAACGTCTTTTTTATTTTCTGTAAATTGATATTTACTGTCAGATGTAGAATAACCGGGGTTTTCCTGATTTTTATACAGCTCGTATGATGTTCCGTTCAGTCTTATAACTATGGTGTTCTTGGTTTGATTTCTAATGATCTCCATTTGCTCACCATGACGATCAGTAATGGTTTCTCTTATAATTTCATCATCATTAGTATTAACTTCTGTTTGTACAGTTGTTTTAGCATCTGCATCTTTTGCGGAATGTGTGCAGGCAATCAGAGAATATAAAATTCCTAAAGTAAATAGTTTTGTTTTCATTGCAGTTGTGAATTTTAATAGGTTTCATATTAATATTTAGTGTGATGCAAATTTACATAATTATTTTTTTATAAATGTTAAATTTTATTAAAATAATATGTAAATGGTAATTTTATGAGTTTTGATAATGAAATTAATAATTATAATATTGTGTTTTATGTTTAAAGAAAGAACTCATAACCCAATGTGATGTTATTTTAGTAATCAAAATACTTACCAACTAATATTTTAAATTCTTTAAAAAATAATCAATATTCAATTTAAACACGACAAGTTTTGTCGCATTACGCATTTACATTTGCTTCAATAATATATAGCTATTGAATCATTAATTCTGGTTGCAATAGTACAATACGGTAATAAATGACCATTAACAATAAATATTGACCAATGAAAGTGCCTTTTTATTTGAATTTTAAAGATTTTGAAAATAGTTATTACGATAACCTTGAAAAATGGTTTGAGAATAATATCAATAGCTCTGAAACTGACTTTCTTCTTTATATGAAGAATATGTATAAAGAATATGTTTGTTATAGTTTTCTGGATGATAAGCTTGTTACGGATGCTGCAATGGAAATACGTAGTTTGTCGTTTCCGAAGTATGAAAATTTTGGATTGTCATTTAGCCATTATGATATGAAATTTAATCCTGTTTCCGAAATAAAGATAATATCAATGATGGAGTATGCGCAGATTATTTTAGACCGAATTAATCTTTATTTCTGCAAAAATAAAATTGTGAAAGAAAATGAAAACATCCTTAATTACATTAATCATCATAAAATCATGGATATGCCGGAAAAAACCGGATTTTGTATAGATTATGCCAACCATCAAAAAAAGCTACCTTTTCTAAAAGCTTTTTTGCCAAAATCAGGAAACACTGTAGATATATCTTTGTACACAGCATTTTATCATTCAGTAACAAAAATTGCAGATTTTATTGACTACAAGCTTAAAGAGGTTGAGGCATTCGATCAGAGTATGTACTATGAGCTAAAGTCTAAGGCTCTGGTTAAAATTCACTTGAGAAATCAGAACTATCTTACAATTTGCAATTGATTTTGGAATTTAAGATTTTACTTGAATAATTATTTTAAAACAGTTTCACATTGATATATTTTTAAGTAGGAGATTTTATTATTCCTGAATACTTGATTTTTTCGCTCATTGCAGATATTCAAATGCTGTAATATAAAAAAAGTTAAAACTTCAATTTACAGGAATTGTTAAGTTTGAATTATATTTTAATGTGTTTAATCAAGATAATTCTATAGACTACTTTCAATATTGGATATGATGAATTTTATAAATCATTGTATAGAGAAAAAAGGGAAAAACATGAAATTTTAACTCATAAAATTTTCTTAAAATGTTCGTATTTTTACACAAAGAGTTTTGAAATTAGAAAAATAATTGTAATTTTACATCGCCTTGAATGAGGGAACAAGTCAAGGTAATAAATTTTTTTTCATCATTTGTGTTTTTAGAATCGTATCGCCTGATACGATTCTTTTTTTATTTGAGACTCTTATAACGAACTAGAAGATCAACAAAATAAGAATAGGTAACCGAGCCTTCCTGCTGATTGCTTTTTAAAAAGAGATTGTTGGTAAAACCAAAAAAATCATTCATCAGACCCTGATGCTGCATGACGAATTGCTTTTCATGCATTCTGTCTCTCTTCATTCCTTCAGAATAATTATCCAAGACAAATTTTACAAATTCTTCGTCTTCCTGAATGATTGAGTTCAAAAGGCTTTTTAAAGTGAAATACTCTGTGCTGTACCGTAAATCTGTATTCTGAGAAGATACACCAATTAGATATCCCACAAAATTAGCTTCCTGTTCACGCGCAAAACCCATTTGATGTGAACTTTCGTGTGAAATGGTGAAGGGCAGGTAAGAAGATGGTAAATTGTTGTTATATTGTGCTTCAGCCGTGAATGGATTATAATAACCCAAAATTCCCGTAAAACTCATGAATTCTGAGAACAAACTGCTCTTAAGAGAATTGACTTTGTAACTTTTTTTGTCTGTAATAAACGCAGGAAGCTTATTTTGATTACTTAAAATTTCATTTTGAACCGCAGCAATATCATTTAAAATAAAAACTCCGTTTTGGTCTTCCCGAACAAGCTCTCGGGTTGCTTTTGCCTTTTCAAGATATTCCAGTGCGAGGCTTTTTCTTTTATCAATGGTAATTTTTGTTTCAGGAAGTCTCGTGATTAAAGGTGTCTGAAAATACAACATTCCCCAGAAAATCTGATATATGAAATAAAATGAGTTAATGAAAATCAGCATTCTCAGCAATGCGCTGTTTCGGGTTCTTTTTTTTAAAATTTTAATGAATAAAAAAAGGATGAATATTCCGGCTGAAACATATATTACATCTCCTATAGAAAACGGAAGCCCAGCAAATAACAGAAGATGAATCTTTTTTTGAAACTCAAAAAAAATTTCGAAAAAAGAAACTACTGTCTGTATTTTAGATAAAACATAAAATAAAAGAATTTGGACAACCAATATAGCTGCCCAAATTCTTTTTTTATGATATGTTTTTGTATTCTTAGTGTGCACCTTCAGATTCTAAAACGTCAACATCAATTCCCTGTCTGCTAAGGGTTTGCTTGGCAAGATAAGCAAATAGAGTAATATAAGCAAAACAGATTACAGGAATGATATATGAGCTGTGAATTCCAATAATATCGGAAAGTTTTCCCTGGAGCGGAGGAATGATTCCACCACCTAAAATCATCATAACTAAAAATGCAGATCCTTGAGCAGTATATTTTCCTAAACCGGTAATGGCAAGCGTGAAAATTGACGGCCACATAATACTACAGGCTAATCCTCCGGATAAGAAAGCATAAATGGCAAAATTTCCTGTTGTCATTAAACCTACAATCATGGCAATTACTCCAAAAAGACCGAAAATAATCAGTGTAAGCGCAGGTTTGTTTTTGCTGACAAGGAATAAAATTACCTGAATGACAATACAGATCGCATAGAAATAAAGATTAGACATATCCTTTTGCGCAATTACATTGATTCCAATAATTACTAAAAATGCAATAAAAGGTACAATGATTGTCGCAAGCATTTGCTGCTGCTTGTTTAGGTTGAAAACGGTAATAGCACCCGTCCATCTTCCGATCATTAAACTCCCCCAATACATCGAAATATACGGAGCAAGATCTGAGGACTGATGTCCGCCAAATTCCGGGAGGCTTAATAATTCCCCCAGATTACTTCCAATAGCAACTTCTACACCTACGTAAGCAAGAATGGCAAGCATACCCAAAACTAGTTGAGGATATTTCATTGCTCCCCATCCTTCAGGATTTTTCTTCGAGCTTGTATTCGCATATACCAGACAAAGAACTACTGATAGTAAAGCAGCGCCCAAATAATACATTCTTGTTTTTTCTAAAGGATGTTTTATTTCCTGCAGCTCTGCCTTTTTAGCATCAATATCTTTCTGAATATTTTCTAATATAACGGCATCAGTCTCAGTTTTTTTGCTGTTGTCTAAAACGGTTATTTCATCATTGAAAGTTACAATTTTTTTAGCGGCATCAGAATTATAGCTTGCAAAAACAGGGATGAAGCAAATAATAACAAGAATAGTCATCACAATGAGGTTTACTCTTGCTTTTCCTGCTTTTTCCATTGGTTCGGTAGAAATTCCTGCAGGCAGTTTTTTAGAAAAATGAAAAATTCCAGCAGCAATTAGAAATAAGGCTCCGACAGCAGTATACAGCAAAATAACCTTATCTAATGCTAAATGTTTAATCTGATCATCATCTACGGTAGCTGTGGTTCCGAAAAGAGCCAAACCAACAATAATTGGTCCTATAGAGGTTCCGAAAGAGTTAACACCTCCGGCAAGGTTTTGACGACTGGTTCCTGTTTTTGGATCTCCCAACAAAACGGCAAAAGGGTTTGCGGCAGTCTGCTGGATAGAGAAGCCAAGTGCTACTACAAACAAACCGATCAGCATTCCGTAATATACATTGCTTTTAACAGCAATAATCATAATTGCGGCTCCTATGGCGGAAAGTAAGAGACCATAGACGATACTTTTCTTGTATCCCCATTTTCCGATTATGTCTATTCCTTTTATTGTACTAAAAATAAAAAGTAATAACGCACCAAGAAAATATGCTGTGTAAAAAGCAAAGTCAATGAGCTGCGACTGAAATTGGTCGAGAGAAAAATAATTTTTACAAAACGGAATAAAAATACTGTTTCCTGCAGCAATAAAACCCCAGAAGAAAAACACCAAAATTAATGTGTAAAGAGCTGGGTAATTAGTTGGTTGAGTTGTTTTAGACATATACTATTATAAATTTCATAACAAATATAATTTTTTTCTTTGATTAACTGTGTTCTGCCAATGTTTTTTTTATTGTCTCAAAAGCTGACAATTTTAAGTCTTTCGGTGAATCTGCTGGTTCAAGAATGTCATTAAAGTATACTTTTACCTTCCCTGGGTAGCCTTTTGAATTATCAAAAGGGAACATTTCTTTTAAGCCAATAAAAGTAAAAACGGCAATCGGAGAATGATGTTTATATGATAATGTAAAAGCTCCGTCTTTAAAATCGTCCAAAACAATTGATGTGTCGTCAGGAACACCGCCTTCAGGAAAAATTACAATGCTGTTTCCTTCTTCCATTTTTTCGGCGCACCTTCTGTAGACGTCGGCGCGGCTTCTTGCACTGCTTCTGTCTACCATTACACAGATTCTTTTGTAGATAGTTCCGAAAATCGGAATTTTTACCAGCTCTTTTTTGCCAACGTAGCAAAGCGGATGATTGGGAAACAGAATGCATGGCAGCATAATGTCCATAATAGAGGTATGATTGGAGATCACAACATACTGTTTGTTCTTATCAATTTTTTTATCGGTAAGGTTAATGAGCTCATATCGGAGTCCCATTCCGAAAAACATACCGAAACACCATAATCTGATGAGCTGATAAGCATATTTGTAATTCCTTTTATTAAAAGACAGCAGATAAACCGGTATTCCCAGAATAATCGTCAGTACAAACGCAAGAATGAAAAGCCATCCTCTCCAGAGGTAATTTAAAATTTTAGTCACAAATCAGCCGTTAAATATTATTTTTTTCTTCACCGAATAATTAAGAATAGAAACCAGCAAAATTGCGGCAATTTTACTGATCATTTCCGGACTCAAGGTATAAAAAATTAAATTGATGTTATCTTTGAAAATATAGCTGTAAAATACCTGGAAAAAGCTTAAGCTTAAAATTGTGGAAATAAAAGATACTACCATAAAATATAAAAACTCTCTTTTTTTAGAGTGTTTTCCTCTCTCAAAAACAAACCATATACTCAGAAAATAGTTGAATAAAATTCCGCATGTTGTAGACAGGATATTGCTTAAAGGATAGTGTATGCCATGAAAATTCTGCTCCTGAGCAAGCATTTGTGGAAGGTAAATACTGAAAAGTTTGAAGCTTCCAATTTCTACTACCGCACTCAGTCCGCCGGCAACAATAAATAAAAACACCTGTTTTTGGCGCAGAAGTAATGCTCTCATTGTTTTTTATAATACGCAAATTTATAACTATATGTTAAACAGTGAAAAAACTTGTTAATTTTTTTTTTAGAATGAAAATAATTTCTAATTTTAATTTTCAGAACTGAGGAAACTAAACCTGATAAAAAATTCATTTTCAACTTTTTCTGTTGATGGTCTTTCTATCTTGTAATGAATGATTGAGAAATATTTTCATAATTTTTCACACAACACAATAATCAATCTTTGTATGAAATCTCAAAACAAATACAGAAAATTTCAGCTTCACCAAAAAAATATTGAAGCTCTTGGAAAGGAAAATTCACGTTTTAAAAGGGTATATTCCGAATATGAAAATATGTCTGATGATCTCTGGAATTTAGAAAACTCAGACAGCAGTTCTGTTCCTGATGATTTTTTAGAAGCCATTCATTTGCAGACTTCTTATCTGGAAGAAGAGATAGAAGACTGGCTCATTCAATTTGGTCATCATGATCATGAAGTAAAAAGCTGAAGTTAATCATAAATATATTTGCAGAGTCTGTTTGTAGGGTTTAATTAAAGATAAATTCATAATTTAGCCCTCTTAAAAAAACAGAAATATGGTTGCTATTGTTGATGGAGGCTCTACCAAATGCGATTGGGTAATTTTAGATGATTTCAATAAAATTTTTCTTAAAACAGAAACCATAGGCTTCAATCCTAATAATATTGCAGCAGAACTTATTGTACCCGAGATTGAAAAAAACATCAATCTGAGTTCTGTAAAAAATTCTATTACCAAAGTTTTTTTCTACGGATCGGGTTGTGGTGTAGCAGAAAATTGCGCAACTATAGAAAGAGAGCTCAAAAAATTCTTTTACAAAGCAGAAGATATTGTTGTAAAAGAAGATCTTACTGCTGCGGCGTATGCAGCGTACAATGGTAAGCCTGCAATTGTCTGTATTTTGGGAACGGGTTCCAATTCTTGTTTTTTTGACGGTGAAAAAGTAAAGATAAAGCTTCCTTCGCTCGGTTTTCTTATGGGCGATGAAGGCAGCGGAAGTGCAATAGGAAAGCAGCTCGTCAGAAGATTTTTCATGCAGAAACTACCGCAGGATCTTCATGCGGAGTTTGAAAATACTTATCGTTTAACAATTGAAGAAGCACTCAAAAATATGTATCACAGCTCCAGACCCAATGCATATTTGGCTGATTTTAATAAATTTGTGGTTGAAAGAAAAGAGCATCCGTATTTCAGCCGGATGGTTTCGGAAGAGATGAAAAATTTCTTTGATTATCAGGTGCTTCCTTACGAAGAATCGCAAAATGCCGAAATCAACTTTATCGGCTCCATCGCTTATTATTACGAAAATATTTTACGTTCTGCTGCATCAGAACTCAATCTCAATGTGGGGCATATCGTTCAGAAACCCATCGAAAGTCTCGTGAATTACCACATTAAATATATACTTTAAAAAAAAGAAAAAATTTATGTCAAGCAAAACCAATCGTGACGAAGCAAAATTCAATCAGGCAGCGTTAGATTATCATAAAGCGGAGCCCAAAGGAAAAATAGAAGTTATCCCTTCAAAGCCACACTCTTCTCAAAGAGATTTATCACTGGCGTATTCTCCGGGTGTTGCGGTACCATGTATGGAAATTCATGATAAGCCTGAAACGGTGTATGATTATACAGGAAAAGGAAATTTGGTAGCCGTAATTTCAAACGGAACAGCAGTTCTTGGTTTGGGAGACATTGGAGCCGAAGCTTCAAAACCGGTAATGGAAGGAAAGGGACTTTTGTTTAAAATTTTTGCCGACATCAATGTTTTTGATATTGAGATTAATGAGAAAGATCCTGAGAAATTTATTCAGATTGTTAAAGGAATTGCTCCTACTTTCGGCGGAATCAATCTGGAAGATATCAAAGCTCCGGAAGCTTTTTATATTGAACAGAAACTTAAAGAAGAGCTTGATATCCCTTTAATGCATGATGATCAGCACGGAACGGCAATTATTTCTGCAGCTGCCCTGATCAATTCTCTTCAGATTGCCAACAAAAAAATTGAAGATGTAAAAATGGTAGTTAACGGAGCAGGAGCTGCGGCAATAGCTTGTACCAATCTCTACATTTCTTTAGGTCTAAAGAGAGAAAACATCCTGATGTGTGACAGCAAAGGAGTGATCAATCACAAAAGAGAAAACCTTACTCCGGAGAAAATAGATTTCGTTGCCAATACCGATATTGATACGCTGGAAGATGCTTTAAAGGGTTCTGATGTTTTTGTCGGACTTTCGAAAGGAAATGTAATGACGGCAGAAATGCTGAGCAGCATGAATGAAAATCCTATCGTTTTTGCATTGGCAAATCCGGATCCGGAAATTGCATATGATTTGGCTATTGCTACCAGAAAAGATGTGATTATGGCAACAGGACGAAGCGACTTTCCTAATCAGGTCAACAATGTTTTGGGTTTCCCTTATATTTTCCGCGGAGCTTTAGATGTTCAGGCAAAAGGCATCAATGAAGAAATGAAACTGGCAGCCGTTCATGCGATTGCAGATTTGGCAAAAGAACCTGTTCCTGAAGCTGTTATTTTAGCTTATAATTTAAAAAGTCTTCAGTTTGGAAGAGAATATTTTATTCCGAAACCATTTGATAACCGTTTGATTACCAAAGTTTCCTGTGCAGTGGCAAAAGCAGCTATCGAAAGCGGTATTGCAAGAAAGACGATTGCGGATTTTAATGAATATGAAAACCAGCTTCTCGACAGAATGGGAAGAGATGAAAAACTGGTAAGAATGATGCAAAACCGCGCTAAAGCCAATCCGAAAAGAATCACTTTAGGAAATGCAGAAGAATATAATGTGCTGAAAGCAGCCCAAATTTTGTATGAAGAAGGAATTGCGCATCCTATTCTCTTAGGAGACAAGAAATATATTAAAGAACAGATGGAGCGTTTCGGGATTCAGCTTGATTTGCCGATTGTAGATCCGGGTGATGATGATCAGAAAGAAAACCGCAAAAAGTACAGAGAAACCCTTTGGAAACTTCGTCAGAGAAAAGGAATGAACGAATATAAAGCGAAAAGATATGTTCGCCAGAGAGATTATTTTGGACCTTTGATGCTGAAACATGGTGATACCGACGGATTGATTATCGGATTTTCCAAAAACTATACTTCCGTTCTGCGCCCTGTGCTTGAGGTCATCGAAAAAGACAAAGGAGTTGATAAGGTGGCTGCCATGATGATGATCTTATCTGAAAAGAAGCCGATTTTCTTTGCAGATACTTCTATCAATCAGAATCCTACTGCGGAAGATCTGGTGAATATTGCTAAAATGGCTGAGTTTACGGTGAAATCTTTTGCTATTGAACCAAGAATTGCGATGTTGGGATTTGAAAACTTTGCGGCGATTTCCGAAACTTCCAAAAAAGTGGCAAAAGCGGTAAATATCCTTCATGAAAAATATCCGAAAATGGTTGTTGATGGTGAAATTCAGCCTGACTTTGCGATGAATGCAGATCACCTCAGCGATTATCCGTTTTCAAAGCTTGGAACCACTCCGGCAAATACCTTTATTTTCCCAAATCTGGAGTCTGCCAATCTTTCTTATAAAATCATCAGAGGAATGAAAGTTGCTCAGGTGATCGGACCTATCTTGATGGGACTTAAACAGCCGGTTCACGTTCTTCAGATGCGCTCAAGCGTAGATGAGATTGTGAATTTGGCTACGGTTGCTGTGTTGGATGCTCAAAGAAGAGAAGCGAAAAAATAGTTTCTTTTAATTATAAATAAAATGCGTATTTTTTAATAATCATACGCATTTTTTATTTTCCGGCTTTTTTCAGGATTTTACACTTGCTAAATTTATTTTAAAACGGTTTTCGGAGTTTAATGTTTTTGTGCTCTTTTGTTGAAGGAGTTGTTTAAAAAAAAGTTAAATACTATTCTTGTTTTAAATGAATCTATAACTTAGTTTAAATTACTATATTTGGGAGTTATAAAAATAGATAATGATATTTTCTTTACAGGGCATCGTACAGGAGCTTACTCTTACCTATGCAGTAATCAACGTAAATGGGGTTGGCTACTATGCAGGAATCAGCCTGATGACTTCTCAAAAACTGACTTTACATAAAGAAACCTTCCTCTTCATTCAGCAAATCATCCGTGAAGATGCACACTTGCTTTTCGGTTTTCATTCACGAGCTGAAAAAGAAATGTTCAATCTATTGATCAGCGTAAACGGAGTAGGAGCGGTGTCAGCTTTAATATTGCTTTCAACTTTAAGTCTTCACGAAATTGCGACGGCAATCCTTTCCGGAAACAGCGCAGTGATTCAGAAAGCCAAAGGAATAGGTGCAAAAACAGCAGAGAGAATCATTGTTGATCTGAAAGATAAAGTGCAGAAATTCAGCAATGCAGAGGACAATATTTCTTCGGTGGCAAATAATAAAATCAAGGATGAGTCGTTATCTGCTTTAGAAGTTTTAGGTATTCCTAAAAGAGCCAGTGAGAAAATTGCAGATCGTATTTTAAAGCAAGATCCGGAAATTTCTGTGGAAGAATTGGTGAAACAAATTTTAAAAAATATTTAAATTCTTGGTGAAAAATAATAAATTTCTCAGCATATATATATTCTTGTCTCTTTTATTTTATTCTGTAGATCTATTGGGACAGGAACCAAACCAACAGGGTTTTTCTATCCGGAAAAACTACGAAGTGGCAGACCCTACTTACTACGAAGCTTACTATGACATCAAAACCGGGATGTATTACGTATATCCAAAGGTTGGGAATACGGTAACGGGTCCGCCTACTGCTATGTCACCGGAAGAATACAAAGAATTTATGCTTGCAGAGCAATCCAGAGCATTTTATAAAGATAAATCTGACCGTTATAATCTGATGTTCAGAAAAGACAAATCTGATGCGGCAAAAAAAGGTTTAATCCCGTCACTTACGATCAATAATAAACTTTTTGAATCTATTTTCGGAAGCAATAAGATTGAAATTATTCCTTCGGGATACGCTTCGTTTGATTTTGGAGGATTGTATCAGAAGATTGACAATCCAATGATTCTGCCCCAAAACAGGACAAGCTTTACGTTTGACATTGACCAGAGAATTCAGTTGGGTTTACTCGGGAAGGTGGGAGAAAACTTACAGTTAAAAGCCAATTATGATACGCAGAGCGGTTTTGCATTTGAAAACCGGATGAATCTTGTTTGGCAGTCTAAAGGAACATGGAAAGATCTTCAGACAAAAGGTTTGGGAGATGTCAATAAACCCAATGCGGGCGGAGAAGATAAAATTATTAAAAGAATTGAGTTCGGTAACGTCAATATGCCTCTTGCAACCAGCTTAATCCGGGGTTCGGAATCTTTGTTCGGGATTAAATCCGAATTTCAGCTTGGTAAAACTTTCGGAACAGTAGTACTTTCCCAGCAACAGGGTGAAGCAAGAAATATTGTAGTACAGGGAGGAGGTACAATGAGTACTTTCAAGATCAATGCTTTGGATTATGAAGAAAACCAGCACTTTTTCATCGGACAGTATTTTCTGAATAATTATGATAATGCTTTACTCAATTATCCGCAGATCAATTCAAGAATTAATATTTCCAGAATGGAAGTTTGGGTTTTGGATCAGGGAAATTCTAATCTTGCCTATCAGAAAAGTATCATAGGAATCAGAGATTTGGGAGAAGGTGCCTCCGGCTTACCGGATAATTCCCAGAATGGATTATACCAACAGGTGAACTCTGCTATTGGAACTCCAAGAGAACAGGGCAAAAATTATCTACCGAATTTTCAGGGACAGACCTTTCCGGGAAGTGCACAGCCTTATGATAACGGAGAGCATTTTGTCTTCAATACTAAAGCAAGAAGGCTTGATGCTAATGAGTTTACGTTTCATCCGCAGTTAGGATATATTTCTCTTAACCAAAGACTTAATGAGAACCAGCTTTTAGCAGTTTCTTATTCATTTACAGTAAACGGAACCAATCAGGTGTACAAAGTAGGTGAGTTTTCAGAAGAAAGTCCGGTCTTGGTTACCAAATTATTGAGACCTAACAATAAAATCAACGTTGAATCTCCGATGTGGGATTTGATGATGAAAAACTTTTATTCTTTAGATGCTGTACAGGTTGACCGTGACGGATTTATTTTAAATGTTTTTTACCGTGATCCTCAAACAGGAGGTAAGGTTAATTATTTACCAAATACTCCGGTTCAGGAAACCAATTTACTAAAGCTTCTAAACTGGGATCGTCTCAACGTCAATGGCGATTTGCAAAGCAATAATGGAGTTTTAGGAGATGGGGTTTTTGATTTTGTAGAAGGTATTACGATTCGCCAGTCACAGGGAAGAGTGATGTTTACCAAAGTTCAGCCTTTCGGTTCGTACATGGCAGGTTTAGTTGGCAATAATCCGCAATATGTATTTGCAGATTTATATAATCAGCAGAAGCAGGTGGCAAGCCAAAGTAATCTTGCGCAGCGATATACTATTGAAGGTCGTTATAAAGGAGCACAGGGACAGGGTATTTCGCTTGGTGCAGTAAATGTACCTCAAGGTTCTGTGAAAGTTTCTGCAAACGGCGTGCAGCTTACAGAAGGAATAGATTATACCGTAGATTATATGCTGGGAACGGTAAATATTATCAATGAAACAGTAAAACAGTCAGGTCAGGCAATCAATATTTCACTGGAAAATCAGCTGACGTTTAATACACAGAGAAAAAGATTTTTAGGATTAAATTTAGAAAGAAGGGTAAGTGAAAACTTTATCTTTGGCGGAACGGTGGTCAATTACTCAGAATCTCCGCTTACTCAAAAAGTAAATTATGGTCAGGAAGCTGTAAACAATACAATGGCAGGAATCAATATGATGTATAACAATCAGCTGCCATTCCTGACGAGGCTTACCGATAAAATTCCCGGAATCAATACTGAAGCTCCATCCAACCTGAATTTCAAGATGGAAGGTGCCTATCTTATTCCTGGATTGAATAAAGGAACGAACAATCAGTCTTATATTGATGATTTTGAACAAACAACATCAAAAATTTCTTTAAAAGAACCTACAGCATGGAGTTTAGCTTCAAAACCTGAAAAGAATCAGGCAAATCCTATTTTTGCTGGAGCAGGAGCCAATGACAATCTTACCAACGGATACGGAAGAGGTTTGCTGTCATGGTATAATATAGATCCGAGATTTTGGGGAGTAGGAGGAAGACCACCGCAGGGAATTACCCCGCAGTCGGTTTCTAATCACGCTTCAAGACGTGTGCAGTTTTCTGAGATTTTCAACAACAGAGATTTTGTTGCTGGTGAACAGACTTTTACCAATACGTTTGATATTTCTTATTATCCGCAGGAAAAAGGACCTTATAATGCCAATCCAAATACAGAAAGTACAGCTCAGCGATGGGCGGGAATTATGAGGCCTATAAGTGTTTCCAATTTCATTAATTCCAATATTGAATACGTAGAATTCTGGATGATGGATCCTTATGCTGACGGTAATACATTGGGTGCGAATCCAAGATTACTGCTTCATTTAGGAAATGTTTCGGAAGATGTTTTGAAAGATGGATTAATGCAGTACGAAAATGGTTTGCCAACGGCAGGAAATCCTTCCAGCACGAGTTCTTCAAATTGGGGAGTACAGCCAAAGCAGCCGCCTATTTTGTATGCATTTTCTACAGAAGGAGCAGACAGAACCGCTCAGGATTTAGGTTATGACGGGTTAAGCTCAGAACAGGAAGCAGCAAGATTCGGAAACACATTTATAAATCCGGTAACCAATCTTTCTGATCCGGCATTGGATGATTTTGTATTTTACATGTCAGATCAGTTTACAGGTAATCAATCATCTTCGGTAATTCAGCGATACAAATATTTCAGAGGACCGGAAGGAAACTCAAGAAGCAATTCTTTGGAAGTGGCAACACAGACCCCGGATGCAGAAGATATTAATAAAGATTATAATCTCGACCAGAGTGAAAGCTACAACGAGTATGTTGTAAAATTGGATCCTGCGAATTTAGTACTGGGACAAAATAATATTGTTGATGTTAAGACTGTTCAGGCAACATTTCAAAACGGTGCTACAGATGATGTGAAATGGTATTTATTCAGGATTCCGGTATCTAAATATGCTGAAGCTGATGCAGAAGGAGAAAAAAGTCCATCTATTCTTAACAATGTTCGTTTTGCAAGAATGTTACTTACTGGTTTTGACCAGACTTCAACATTGAGGTTTGGTACAATGGATTTGATAAGATCTGACTGGAGAAGGTATACTAACCAAATTGCGAGTCCCTCTGTAACATCCGAGCAAGAAGGTATTGCCGGTGCATCTACTGCCGAACTTGAAGTGGGAAGTGTAAATATTGAAGAAAATGCCTTCAACCAGCCGCCTTATGTACTTCCTCCGGGAATTGACAGACAGGTTTTGAGCGGCAATGCAGGGGTGCAAAGACAAAATGAGTCATCATTATATTTAAAAGCAACAAATATATTAAATCAGGCAAAGGGAGTGTTCAAAAATACCACTTTGGATATGAGAAGATATAAAAAGCTTAAATTGTTTGTACATGCACAAAATATTGATAATCCCGAAAGATCAAATTACGACCCTAATACAAAGTTTTTCATAAGATTTGGTAGCGATGCAACAGATAATTATTACGAATATGAATCTTCGCTAAAGTTTACTGCTAATACTGCAACGACTCCTTTAGAGATTTGGCCTATAGAAAATGACGTTGATTTTGATATTCAAGATTTTGTTGATGCCAAAATAAGAAGGGATCGTGATTTTCCTACAGGAATTATTCAAAGAAGAGAGGATATGAGTTTTGGAGACAACAATAAACGTATTTTCATAAAAGGTAGACCGTCTTTAGGAAATATTACTACAATAATGATCGGAGTTAGAAATAAAGGTGGTGGTACTGATGGTAGAGCTAATAATGTTGTACTTTGGGTCAACGAAATCCGTCTTTCTGAGATTGAAAACGATGGCGGTTATGCAGGAAATGCAAGTTTAAACTTTAATCTTGGAGATTTTGCAACAGTCAACACCAGTGCTTCCTATACCTCTGTAGGATTTGGTAATATTGATTCTAAGCCTGCCGAACGAAATCAGACTACACAGTCTGCGTTTAGCATCAATACAGCAGTAAATGTAGATAAATTCTTACCTGAAAAAACAGGAATGAAAATTCCGGTTAACTATTCTTATTCACAAACTATTGAAGATCCTAAGTATAACCCTTTGGATACGGATGTGGAATTCAGCAAAGCTGCTAACAGGGAAGAGCTGAAAAAAGTTGCGAGAACATATACTCAGCAAAGAAGCATCGGGGTAGTTAATATGCATAAAGAAAGGGTAAAGCCTGACAGCAAGCCGAAATTTTATGACGTTGAAAACCTTTCCTTAACGACTGTTTATAACGATGACCATTATCGTGATATTTATACGAAGAAAAACTACCGACAGTATCTGAGAGGTTATCTGGATTACAACTACACCTTCAAACCGTGGGTAGTGAAGCCATTCAACAAAATGATCAGTGATACGGCAAAATCTACCAAATATCTGAGATGGATTAAGGAGTTCAATTTCAATCCAATTCCTACAAGATTATCTTTCCGTACAGAATTAGACAGAAATTATAATGAACTTGAATTCAGAAATATTGATGCTATTCTCAGCGGAAACCTTAATGATGATTTTGCAGCATTAAAAAACAGAAATTTCTTCTTCGGATGGCAGTATGGATTAGGATTTAATTTCACTAAATCCTTAAAAATGGAAATCAACTCTGCTACAAGAACGCTTAATGATCATATAGACGTCAATACAATGGATAATTCATCCATATTTGGCAATATTTTCAGAGCAGGGAGACCGGTTTTATACAAACATAATGTTCAGCTTAATTACAGATTACCATTCCAATATCTTCCTTATTTAGATTTTATTGACGCTGAGATAGGATACGGATTTACGTATAACTGGAACGCCAGATCTACTGCACTTCTTACGAGCCCGGAAGGCAGTTTGGGGTCAATAGGTCAGAATACCAATATTATTTCGGCAAATGCTTCTGCAGATATTCCGAAGTTTTTTGGTCAGTTTAGTTATTTCAAAAAAATATCAACTACACTGCAAAAAAGAAAGCAGGAACAGGATTCTTTGAATAATGCTTATACGCAGGCGTGGGAGAAAAACAGATATGCTTATAAAAAATATAAGTTCAAAAATAAACTCTCCCTCTTTCAAAGCGCTGCTTATCTTCTAACTTCCATGAAGCAGCTGAATGTGAATTATAACGAAAATAACGGAAGTGTAATTCCGGGATTGCTTTCTGCTCCAAACGGATACGGGTATGGTCAGACTTTAGGTGGTCCGTCTATTGGTTTTCTTTTTGGTTCGCAGGCAGACATCAGAAGACTGGTAATGGAAAGAGGCTGGGTAAGCGATTCTCCTTTTATGATTGATCCTTACGTAAAATTATCCACCCGTGAACTTCGGGCAGATTTACAGGTGTCCCCAATCAATGATTTTAGAATAGACTTTAATGTACTGAGTACCTACAATAGGAATTTCTCGCATACAGGATTCAACTACAGAGATGATTTTGGTAATTCTAATCCTAATCTCACTTTCGCAAGTGATATGGTGGCATACTCCAATACGGTAGTTCTTTTAAATTCATCCTTTAAAGAAAGCACTTATCTTTATCAGGCATTAAGAGACAACGCTCAGATTATTTCGCAACAGCTGGGAGGAAATCTTAACCAGAACGGATTTACAGACGGACACGACATTTCCAATGCTTATGTTTTGATTCCGGCTTTCCGTGCTGCAGTAGAAGGCAAGAGTCCCGAAAGAATAGGAAATCCTAAAAAAGCAGGGCTTCCGATTCCGAACTGGAGAATTATTTATTCGGGATTAAGAAATATTCCAATCATCAACGGACAGTTTAGTAAGTTTGATATTCTTCACAGCTACAGTGCAACGTATACTGCAACTGGTATTCAGTCAAATATTGATTATTTCAACAGCATTAATGATGTCAACAGTTCTCAGCGAGATGTAAACAATAATTTCATCAACCCTTATACCTTTGCACAGGTAGGTTATACTGAAGCATTTTCACCGCTTATCGGCGTAGATGTTACCATGAGAAACAATATGCAGTTTGGGGTGCAGTATAACAAAATAAGATCATTGATCCTTGGTTTGGTCAATCAGACACTTACTGAAGATTCCAACACAGAATATGTTGTAAGACTTGGATATATTGTGAGAAATTTCAGATTGGGCACCAATAATCAGCGAGGTGCAAGAGCGAAAGGGTCTGACCTCAACATCCGTGGTGATATTTCGTTAAGAGACAGCCGAACAAGTATTATGAATATTCTGTTGAATGATTCTCAGGTTACAGGAGGACAGAGACTGATGAATATTAAGCTTTCAGCAGATTATAATGTTTCTGAAAACCTGAATTTAAGACTTTTCTATGAACAGATGACCTCAAGATACAAAATATCAACAGCGTTCCCGCTTTCCACGATACGCGCCGGAATTTCCGCAACATTTACGTTCGGTGATTCAGGAGGCTTCTAACAACTTCAAAATTCCTTTCCTTATAAGAAAGGAATTTTTTATATTTAAACTTGACAAAGAATAATATCTAAACGAATTTTCGTTATTTTGGAAAAAAAACAGCAATGCAAATTTCATCTACATCTATAGAAGATTATGTATCGAAGCTGCCTGAAGAAAGACAGGAAGTTTTTAAAAAGCTTTTCGATACAATCAAAAATCATTTACCGGAAGGTTTTGAAGAAAATATCAGTTACGGCATGATTGGATGGGGCGTTCCTTTAGAAAAATATCCTGCAGGTTATCATTGCATTCCCGGGTCCCCGCTTCCTTTTATTTCGGTAGCTTCACAAAAGAATTTTATTGCAGTTTATCACATGGGAATGTATGCAAAACCAGAACTTTTAAACTGGTTTACGGAAGAGTTTCCGAAACACTCTAAAAGAAAATTAGATATGGGCAAATCCTGCATACGGTTCAAAAAAATGGATGAAATTCCTTTTGAACTAATCGCCGAACTAAGTAAAAAAATGACTGTTGATGAATGGATCAGTTTGTATGAAGCCAATTATAAAAAATAAAATATTTAGCATTTTTTTTCTTTTCTGTTTATTGATTCTTTTTGCCGGATGCAAAAATTCGGTAAAATCAGGATTAAAAAATGGCGACCTGCTTTTTGTAACAGCAAAAGACAGTGGACTTTCGGGTGCAATCAACAATGTGACGCAAAAATCCGAAAATGCTTCTTTCGATCACATCGGAATTGTACAAAAAGACAAAGGCGATATTTTTGTTCTTCATGCAGCACCGAAAGGAGGTTCGCAAAAGCAAAAACTGACAGCGTTTTTAGCTGATCAGAAAAATGACGGACAGAAAGTGATCCTTTACCGATTAAAGCCGCAATTTCAAAGAAGTATTCCTGATGCTATTGAGGCTGCCAATTCTATGTTGGGGAAACCTTATAACTTCAATTATATTTTAGATGAAAATTCCTTTTACTGCTCAGACTTTGTGGAAAGATCATTCAGGAAAGATCATGTTTTCAAGCTCGAACCCATGACTTTTATTGATCCTAAAACAGGTAAAACCAATTCGTTTTGGGAAAAATTTTATGTCGAGAAAAACCTGAAGGTACCTGAAGGAGAGCTGGGATGCAATCCCAACGGATTGGCAGCTTCAGATAAAATTGAAAGAATAAAAGAACTTTAATTTAAAAAGGCTGTATGACAATTGAAAACAGCCTTTTTAAAATTTTCTATTTTGATTTTGAGGATTTCTCTAAATCTTCAAAATGTTTCTGATCATCCTCCATATTCCTTTTTCCATTCTTCAGCAACATCGCTCAGCGTATTGTAAAAATCTTCTCCGTACTTTCGGGTAATCGGATTTTTAAGAAACTTATATACCGGAACCTGAAGTTCTTTTCCTAATGTACAGGCATCGCTGCAAATCGGCCATTCATGGTAATTCAAAGCGGTGAAGGTAGAGTATTCGGTAACTCTTATCGGATAAAGATGACAGGAAATCGGCTTTTGCCAGTCAACAGCACCGTCTTCGTAAGCTTTTTCAATTCCGCATTTGGTAATTCCGTTTTTATCAAAGGTTACATAAGCGCATTCAGCTCCCTCAATCATCGGAGTTACGTACATTCCGTCCGAAGGATCTGTTGTCCATGTTCCCTGTTCGTCCAAAGCCTGAATTCCGGCTTCTGTCAGATATGGTTTTATTTTGTCATAAATGTTATCAAGAATTATCAGCTCATCTTTATCCAAAGGGGCTCCAACATCACCTTCTACACAGCAGGCTCCTTTGCATTTGGTAAGATTACACACAAATTCTTCAGCAAAAATATCTTCAGAAATTAATTTATCGTCTATTTGAATCATAATTTTAAATTTAAAATAAGTTGTTAAAATGATTTACAGCCTTAAAGGCAATTAAGCAAACAATGGTAAGCCACAGACAGCCTTCCTGCATCCAGTATTTTGGCAGAAATCTCATCATTCTGCTCAGGATAATCGTTGCCGGAAAAGCAAGAAGCAGCAGGTACTCATAGCTCTTATCCATATATAAAATAATACTGATAAGCTGTGCAAGCGAAAACACCAGAAGAAATGTGTATTTGTATCTGCTTACGGGACTTTTGCTGTTATAATGTTTAAAGTGGTCATATACGGAGAAAATCAGCATTAGCAGAATAGGAATCAGAGGAAATAATTCTGTATAATCTGTTACCATTTTCATTTTTCCAAATGGTATATAAGCGTTATTCCATTCATTAAAATGTAGGAAAAACATCACCGAAAAATAGCTCAGCGCAATCAGGATGATTCCGAGTAAAAATCTGAAAATATTTAATCCCACTCTTTCAGAGGTTACGATGAGGTGAATGAGTACAAAAAACATCATTGGCCAGGTTGTAGGAAGAAAAACAAAATTGAGCGCAACAATAGATCCTACCAAAACATATGATTTTTTTCTTATATCTTCGTCTGTACTTGTTAGAAGCAGCAAAATAAAAGAATTGGTAAGCAGTGCAACGGCAATTCCGAGATCCAGACTGCCATCATAAAGTCCGAAAACGAAAAATGTGTACAGAAAAAGAGGAAGATGTGTCTGGTAATTCAGTTTTATAGCATTGAAACAGAAATATCCCAAAGCAATTCCAATAAAAGTAATTCCGGCAATAACAGCTTCGGAAGTATTGAAATTCAATATGTTAAATAGTATTACGATTAAAAGAAGAAACCCAATATAAACAGGAATTGAAAAAATATTGCTTTCTTTTGAAAGTAATCTAAACATTTTTTATAAATTTGTGCAAAGTTAAATTAAAAAAGGAAAATAATGACGTCTTTCTTTCTATTCTTAAGCAGAGTTTTCAAATGGTCTTTCGGTTTTTTCGATACTTTTGGAAATGTACTAAACTGGATTTTATTCATCGTATGCTGTGTACTTTTTACATACTGGTGTTATGTGCTTGTGGTAACGCTTGGAGGCGACAAAGACAAAGAATATTATTCTCCAACAGAAGGAAAGCATCCTTATTACGATCCTAAGATCTTTAAAAACGAAGGTTAATTAATTGGTTATATAGAAAAAGACCGGTCAATATTTCTTTGATCGGTCTTTTTTATGCGGGTTTTATGTTCTCTTCAGTTTCAGTCGTGGATAGGAAGCACCAATACCGGTATTTTTGAACTCTTGGTTAAACCTTTGGTAAGACTTCCTACAAAAACATCGTAAATTCCGCTTCTGCCGTGAGATCCCATCACAATATAATGTGCGTTTTTCATTTCAGCATATTCCAGAATAATATCTTTTGCAATACCTTGTTTCAGAATATGTTCACAATCAACATTCTGAGCCAGAATTCTTTGGTTTAATTTATTAAGAAGCACCAGTTCTTCACGGATTTCATTTTCCTCAATTTCCGGAAAATACTGATATCCCATGTCCCCAATTGCAAAGCCGATATCGGTAGGAGCTACATGAATAAGGCAGATTTTACCATTTACTTCTTTAGCAAATTTTACAGCTCCGTCAATAAGCTGATCGGTTTTGTCACCAAAATCTACAGGTAATACAATATTTATCATAATCTTTGATTTGTAATTTTGTTCCTTTAAAGATAACAAAAAAACAGCCAAAAAAGAAATTTTAAAGATTATAAAATTCTTATATCCAAAGTTTTTTCATCTTCCAGATAGGCTTCCAGAATATCGTTTTCAGAGACTTTTCCTACACCTTCAGGAGTTCCCGTGAAAATAAGATCACCTACCCTGAGAGTAAAATACTGCGAAACGAAGGCAATGATGTCATCAATCGCAAACATCATGTTTTTGGTATTACCGTTCTGCGCTTTTTCTTTGTTTTTCAAAAGAGAAAAATTGAGATTCTGTAGATCATAATTATCTTTTTTAAAGAAATTTCCTACCACTGCAGAACCATCAAAGCCTTTCGCCAGTTCCCACGGAAGCCCTTTAGATTTTAAGTCGCTCTGCAAATCTCTCGCTGTAAAATCTATACCCAGACCAATTTCTTCATAATGCTTGTGAGCAGTTTCTTTTTGGATGTATTTTCCTCCTTTTGATATTTTTACGACTACTTCCAGTTCGTAATGTACATCGTTTGAAAATTCCGGGATATAAAAATCATTTCCTTTTAAAACCGCTGTATCAGGCTTCATAAAAATTACCGGTTTGTCAGGAATGGCATTTCCCAGTTCTTTTGCGTGTTCGCTGTAATTTCTTCCTATACAGATTATTTTCATATGCAGATTTTATTTTGTTTTAAATACAGTATGTAAAATTATATTATCTTATGAGAGTTATTAATCCAAATCAAGTGTTTTTTTTCGGGAGCTGTTTCCCGCTTTACGCTATATCTTTTGTTCCGCTTTGCTCCACAAAAGGATGCCGCTGCAATCGGGGCTATGAAGAGAGGAGTGCATAATTTTAAATTGTAGATTTCAATATTTAAATGGGAAAAAAAATTATAGCAATTCACTTTCTAACCACCCCGTCAAAAATTTCAGAGAAATTTTGCCACCCCTCCAAAGGAGGGGAATTTTATCATCCAATCTTAAACTTATTTCCGCAATAATAGCACACGTAATTTTCGCTTGATAAAATAGAAATTCCAAAAAAACTGGTTGAGCTGTCGTCTTTGTAAAGGTGATTGGAGCCACATTCCGGACAGACAAAATCAAAATCGGGATTCTCAATGGTATGTTCTACTTCAAGAGCAAAGTTTTCGTTTTCTTTATATTCACTCAGAATCTTTTCAGCTTCGTCAAAATCATTTTCAAAAACCTGCAACTGAATTCCGCCAACAGCCTTGGAAAGCAGCCAATCCGACTGAATAAGCTGTTCGTTAGCAATAAAACTGTTGATGCCGTTTTCAGCCAGAATCTGCTTATCACGGTTGGCTTGCAGCGCAGTTTCGTAGAATTTAAACTTAACTAAATTATTCATGTTGAAATTTTTACTTTATTGCAGATCTTCGATTTTGCCGAAGAATCATCTAAAATTTACTGGAAAGCTGTATTTTAGTGAAAACTTTTTTGGTGTATAAAGGGAAGTCAGCATTTTGCAGCCATCCGAAATATCCGAGATCTTTTTGGAAAACTTCTTTCACCACCTGTCCTTTGTATTTTCCGAAAGCAAAAATTTCCTGATTTTTTGCGTTATAATGTATCATTCCTGCTAAATCGGCAAATTTATTTTGAGTCGAAAATTCGCTCAGTTCAGCAACTTCATTAGAAAGGTCTTCATATTTTCCGACCTGTGCGTCTAATACTTCAAAAGTTGCCAATACATCCGCTTCGGCAGAGTGTGCATTTTCTAATGTTTTTCCGCAATAAAACTGATATGCCGCACTCAGATTTCTTGGTTCTTTTTTATGGAAAATCGTTTGTGCATCAACCAGTTTGAATTTATTTAGGTCAAAATCAAAATCTGCACGAAGCAATTCTTCAGCCAATAAAGGAACATCAAAACGATTAGAATTGAACCCTGCCAAATCTGCGCCTGAAATCATTTCAACTATTTTAGGAGCAATTTCCTTGAAAGTTGGTGCATCTTTTACATCTTCATCATAAATTCCGTGAATTTCGCTGCATTCTTTTGGGATGGGAACTCCTGGATTTACCTTCCACGTTTTGCTTTCTCTGGAAGAATCAGGATTCACTTTTAAGATGCATATTTCAACAATTCGGTCTTTTCCGATGTTGGTTCCTGTGGTTTCAAGATCAAAAATGCAAAGAGGTTTATGTAGTTTTAAGTTCATTTTAAATTGCTTTTAGCTGATGGCGATTGGCTTTTTGCTTTCTCGCTTATGTTTTATTTTATAGTGTGTGAACCGTGTCAAGGTTTTAAACCTTGACACGGTTGAGTTTTGTTCTTAACTTTATTTTAACTGCTTCTGGAATATTAAAGAAACTAATATATAATAAATAATGACTAACGGAATCCCAACAAATTTAAATATAAATAAAATTAGAATTGCTCCGATTAACAAAGCCAGTTTCGGATAATTATCCTGTAATTTCATCGATTTGAATTTCATGGCAATCATTTTTATAGGAGAAATGAGAAGCCATGAGGAAATTGCTGTTAAAATCAATAAGTAAATTTCATTTTCGAATAAAAAATCAAATGCTGATAATTCTTTATGAGCCAGATACAAACCAAAAATCAAAATTGTGTTCGAAGGCGTATTTAAACCTTTAAAATAATATTTCTGATCCTCATCCAGATTGAAAATTGCCAGTCTTAAACAAGAAAAAAGCGTAATAATAAACCCAAAATAAGAAATCCAACGCTGTTCGTTGAGAAGTAAATATCCGTAATCTATAAAATTTAAAGAATTGCTATTGTCAACTTCGAGAAGAGAAACAAAAATTGTTAAACCGGGAATCAATCCGAAACTTACCATATCTGCCAAAGAATCGAGCTGGGTTCCCAAATTGGAGTTGGCTTTTAAAGCCCGGGCTACAAATCCGTCAAAAAAATCCAAAACCAGAGATAAAACAATGCAGACAGCGGTTGTCTGATAATCACCTGTCATCAAATGTACGGCACCAACACAGCCTGAAAAAAGATTTCCCAGCGTGAGTGCATTTGCCAGATTATTTTTAATAAAATTCATGGGAACAAAATTACAGTTTTTAAAAACTTTAACCTTAATTAATGTGAAGTAAAAATTAACTTGCGATGAATTTAACTTAAATTTGCACAGCGAAAATCATTCATCAGCTAAAATTAAGTTTCTGATGTTTTCGTCTTTAAAAATAACGATATATTTAATGAAATTTTTTAAAGAATTCAGAAAAGAGGAAATCCTGATCCTGTGTTACAGGATTTTTCTGGCATTTGTCTTTTATCAGGCAGCAAGACTTTTGTTTTGGTTTTTCAATAAAAATTTAATCAAAGTAGAAAGTGTTTCAGATTATCTGAGTCTGGCTTTTCACGGGATTGCATTTGATCTGACTGCAATTTTGTACGTCAATTCATTATTTATTTTTCTAAGCCTAATTCCTGTAATTATTAATACTAAAAGAGGGTATCAGAAAGTGCTTATCTGGCTGTATTTTATTATCAACGGAATCGCTTATGCCATGAATTTCGGCGATTTTGTGTATTATAAATTTTCTCAGGCAAGATTGACATCGGCGGCTTTTCAGGTGGCAAAAAACGAGACTAATATCCTTAAAGTTTTTACTGTTTCGGTTGCAGAGCATCCTTTCGTGATCATTTGGTTTGTTATTTTGATGTTTTTATGGATTTTCCTTTACAAAAAGTTCAAAATAAACGAGCAGAAACCTGTAAAGCTTGTTCCTTACTTTGTTTGGTCTGTAGTGACTTTGTGTATTTCTGCGGTTCTGATTGTTGGCGGAATCAGAGGAGATTTCAAACACAGCACAAGACCAATCAACCTTGTGGATGCCAATAAGTTTGTGAAAAATCCTTTGCAGGGAAATATTGTTCTTAATTCTACTTTTTCGTTTTTCAGAACATTGGGAAGCAACAATTTTAAACAAGTACATTTTGTTGATCAGCAATTTATTGATGAAAATATCAATCCCTACAAAACTTATAATAGAGAAGTTCAGGACAAACCTAATATTGTTATTTTCATTGTTGAGTCTTTTGGCAGAGAATATTCGGGAGCATTCAACAGGGATAAAAACATAAAAGATTATGTTTCTTACACTCCTTTTATTGACAGCTTAGCGAATGAAAGCCTTATTTTCCCCAATACTTTTGCCAATGGAAGGCAGTCGATCCACGGAATGAGCAGTATTTTAGCAGGGATTCCGAGTTTAACGGATGCTTTTACAAGTTCACCTTATTCCAATCAGAAAATTCAGTCGATTGTTTCGGTATGTAACGATCTGGGATATGATACTTCTTTTTACCATGGCGCACCCAATGGTTCAATGGGCTTTATGGGCTTTGGAAATATTCTCGGCTTCAAGCATTATTTCGGAAAAGACGAGTATCATGGTGATCAGGATTTTGACGGGATGTGGGCAATCTGGGACGAACCATTTCTGCAGTATTTTGCCAAAAACGTAGGGAAAAAGCAGCCTTTTATGGCTACCGTTTTTACCGCTTCATCACATCATCCTTTTAAAATTCCTGAAAAGTACAACGGTAAATTTAAAAAAGGAAACATTCAAATGCATGAGCCAATGCAATATACGGATTATGCTATCAGACAGTATTTTGAAACCGCTAAGAAACAGCCGTGGTTCAAAAACACCATTTTTGTTTTTACAGGAGATCATACCAATCAGGTTTTTTATCCTGAATATGAAAAAGCGATGAACCGTTTTGCTGTTCCGCTGATGTTTTATTCTCCTGATCCTGAATATCAGCTGAAAGGTATTAATGAAGAATTAGCACAGCAGATTGATATTTATCCTACTTTGGCAGATCTGATTGGATATAATAAGAAAATCAGAAGCTGGGGAAGAAGCCTTGTGAGCGAAAATAAGTATGTTCCTATCATTGTAAATTCAGACGGGAGTTCTGAACAGTTTATTTATGGTAATTATATCTATCGTTTTGATGGAAAAGAAATTATCGGGATTTATGATAAATCTGATTTAGGCTTTGAAAAAAATTTAGCAGATCAGATAAAAACTCCTGAAACTGAAAAAGGAAAGCAAGTGGCTAAAGCGTGGTATCAGGATTATATGAGCCGTGTGATTAACAGAAAATTAAATTGATTACAAAATAGAGCAGCAATAGATTTTTTTTAATGAAAAAAGCGGTATATCTATTGTTATTTATGTAAAGAATAGCAAAATTGTTTGTCTCTTTAAAAATTATTTCTATTTTTAACTAATCAATCATTTATTAATCTATAATTAAAATTAAACAGAACTTATATGAAAAAATTATTAGCAACCTTAGTATTTTCTTTATTCGGCGTAATGTCTTTCGCACAGATTGAAGGAAAGTGGAAAACCATAGATGATGAAACTAAACAAGCTAAATCTATAGTAGAAATCTATAAAAAGTCCGACGGGAAATATTACGGTAAGGTTTCCCAGTTACTGATAAAGCCTGCAGATCCCAACTGCTCAGGATGTAAAGATGACAGAAAAGGAAAACCGATCTTGGGAATGGAAATTATCAGAGGTTTAGCAAAAGACGGAGATGAATTTACGGGAGGTACCATTACAGATCCTAAAACTGGAAAAACATATAAATGCACCATTACAAAAGATGGTGATAAACTTAACGTAAGAGGATATATGGGCTTTTCTCTTTTAGGAAGAACTCAGGTTTGGCAGAAAGTAAACTAAAAACCTTTAAATTCCGCATTAAAATACAAGGCAATTCAGCAATGAGTTGTCTTTTTTTGTAATATAAATAATAAAAATACTATTTTTGTACTCTAAATTTTTCAAATAACTATGGCAGAATATACTTTTCGTGAGGTAATTGCACAGGCAATGAGCGAGGAAATGCGTAAAGATGAATCCATTTTTCTAATGGGAGAGGAAGTAGCAGAATACAACGGTGCTTACAAAGCTTCAAAAGGAATGCTGGATGAGTTTGGTGCTAAAAGAGTGATAGATACACCCATTGCTGAGCTTGGTTTCACAGGTATTGCAGTAGGAGCAGCGATGAACGGCAACAGACCGATCGTAGAATTTATGACTTTCAATTTCTCTTTGGTAGGTATAGATCAAATTATTAATAATGCTGCGAAAATCCGTCAGATGAGTGGCGGTCAGTGGAATTGTCCTATCGTTTTCCGCGGACCTACAGCTTCAGCGGGTCAGCTTGGAGCAACGCACTCTCAGGCTTTTGAAAACTGGTTTGCCAACTGTCCTGGTCTGAAAGTGGTGGTTCCTTCTAATCCTTATGATGCAAAAGGTTTACTTAAAACAGCTATTCAGGATAATGATCCGGTAATTTTCATGGAATCTGAGCAGATGTACGGAGATAAAATGGAAATTCCTGAAGAAGAATATTACTTACCTATCGGAAAAGCAGACATCAAAAGAGAAGGTACAGATGTAACATTGGTTTCTTTTGGTAAAATCATGAAACTGGCAATTCAGGCAGCTGAAGATATGGCTAAAGAGGGTATTTCTGTTGAAGTAATTGATTTAAGAACGGTTCGTCCGTTAGATTTTGATACTGTTTTGGCTTCTGTTAAGAAAACAAACAGACTTGTGATTTTGGAAGAAGCCTGGCCTTTTGGTTCTGTATCTTCTGAGATTACTTATATGGTACAGCAGAAAGCATTTGATTATTTGGATGCTCCGATCAAAAGAATTACAACACCGGACGCTCCGGCACCTTATTCTGCAGCATTATTCGCAGAGTGGTTTCCAAAACTTGAAAAAGTAAAAGAAGAAATCAAAAAAGCAATGTACGTTAAATAATTACCGCAAGATTATAGAGAAAAACTTCCGAAAGGAAGTTTTTTCATTTATACTATTCATAACTAATATGAGGAAGGGTCATAATTTTGATATAAATTTGCGCCTTTAAATAATTAGCTGAAATGTCAGAAGTTACAGAAGGAGGTCACCATTTTGATCTTAAAAAGCTTTCATTTGTTGGAGTTATAGTTTCTCTGGGAATTGTATTTGGAGATATTGGTACTTCACCGCTTTACGTAATGAAAGCTATAGTAAATGCAAGAAAAGAAGGTGCACTCATGCCTTTTGATGAATATATTGAAGGAGCTTTATCCTGTATCATCTGGACATTAACATTGCAGACAACCGTAAAGTATGTTATTATTGCTTTAAGAGCTGATAACAAAGGAGAAGGCGGAATCTTATCCTTATACTCTCTGGTAAAAAGACTTAAGAAAAAATGGCTGTATGTCATCGCAATTATAGGTGCCTCTACCTTGGTTGCAGATAGTGTCATTACTCCTTCATTAACGGTAATGTCTGCTATTGAAGGCTTAAAGATCTACAATCCCAATACGCCGGTAGTTTACATTACATTAGTCATTCTATTTGTTGTTTTTCTGGTTCAGCAATTTGGGACCGCATCTATCGGGAAATTTTTTGGTCCTATCATGGTTACCTGGTTTGTGGTATTAGGCGGATTTGGGGCCATGCATATTTTTGATCATTTAGAAATATTAAAAGCATTCAACCCGATGTATGCGTACAATCTCATTACTCATTCTCCAAGTGCAATTGTAATCATGGGCGCAGTTTTCCTTTGTACGACTGGAGCGGAAGCTTTATATTCTGATTTAGGGCATTGCGGAGCAAAAAACATTCGGGTAAGCTGGATTTTCGTGAAAGTAATGTTGATTCTTAATTATTTAGGTCAGGGAGCATGGCTTCTGGATAATTATCAGAAAGTTTTTACAGGAGTGAATCCGTTTTTTGGAATTATGCCTGAATGGGCGGTTTTGCCTGGGGTTGTTTTAGCTACAGCAGCGGCAATTATTGCAAGTCAGGCCGTTATTACCGGTTCATTTACCATGTTTTCCGAGGCAATGTCTATTTCATTCTGGCCCAATCAGCATATTGAATATCCTTCGGGAATAAAAGGTCAGATGTATATCCCAAGAATTAACTGGGGATTGATGTTTCTGTGTTTTATAGTTGTTCTTTACTTCCAGAAGTCAGAACACATGGAAGCGGCTTATGGTTTAACGATTACTATTACAATGCTGATGACAACAATTTTGCTGACGTACTGGCTAAGCCGAACCAGACTCAATAAAATTTTTATTTTTGGATTTGTTGCGGTATACCTTACAATAGAATCAGGTTTTTTCTATGCTAATGTTCTGAAGTTTTTTGACGGCGGATGGCTTACAATTGTTCTGGGAGGATTCATAGCAGTATGTATGTATGCATGGTACAACGGAAGGCTGCTGAAAGCAAACTTTACCAACTATGTTAAAATTGATAAATATGTCTCTATCATAAAAGATATGAAACTAGATGAGACAATTCCGAAATATTGTACCAATCTAGCCTACTTAAGCCGAGCAAAACGTCATGATGAGATTGAATCTAAAATTATTTATTCTATCATTAAAAAGCAGCCGAAAAGAGCAGATCATTATTTTATTTTAAGTATTGTAAATCAGGAAGATCCTTATACATTCAAATACAGTATTGATGAAATTCTGCCGGGAACGATCTATAAAATCAATTTTCTTTTAGGATTTAAAGTAGACAGAAGAATCAATGATTATTTTAATATGGTGCTGAAAGACATGATGGCGGAAGGAACCATTCCGTCGAGAAGCAGTCACCCGTCGTTAAGAGCTCACAATATTCCGCCAGATCTTAAGTATGTAATTATTGATAATACTTACATCAATGATATTCTTTTGACGGTTAAGCAAAAAATTACACTTAATATTTACAATTTTGTGAAATATATCGGAAGTGATGATTTTAAATCCTGGGGTGTAACCTCGCATAATGTCGTTGTTGAATCTGCACCGCTCACGGAAGAGACTATTTCTTCAAATAAGATACAGCAATCTGAATTTTTCAGATGTAAGTCATAGTTTTTAGGTTAAAAGAGAGGTAGCTTTCATTTAAATAAAAATCAATAAATTTGTAGTATAAATTTTTTAATGGATACTATACAAAAAGAAAAAAATATAACACTGATTAAGGATGTTTTACGTAACTACCTCTTGGAAAAGGGGTTTCGGAACACGCCGGAAAGGTATACAATTTTAGAAGAAATCTATAATATGGATCATCACTTCAACGTGGATGATCTGTATCTACTGATGATGCAGAAGAAATATCATGTGTCGAAAGCTACAATTTACAATACGATAGAAATTTTCCTTGATGCAGGTTTGATTCGTAAGCATCAGTTTGGTGAAAAAACGCTTACTTCTTCTTCGTACGAAAAATCTTACTTTGACAAACAGCATGATCATCTTGTGATTTACAAGAAAGACTCAGATAAAGAGATTGAGGAAATTATAGAATTCTGTGATCCCAGAATTCAGGGGATTAAAGAATCAATAGAAGCCGCTTTTGGTGTGAAAATTGATTCCCATTCGCTGTATTTTTATGGTACAAAGAATGACTGATCAATGAAAATTTTCCTTTTCACTTTTTTGCTGATAAGTTCAGCAATTTTTGCGCAGAACACAAAACCCGCAAAGCGGGATCCTTATTTGCAGAGTCCTGTAAAAAATCAGCCTCCAAAAAGCAGTCCTGAAAACAGGATTCATATCATCAATGCAGATGAAATCAAAAAAGATACAAAGTACGACGGAAACAGATACTTTGTTGGAAATGTACAGATTGAGCATCAGGGTTCAATATTGTATGCAGACGAAGTCGTAGTTTATGATGCAGAAAACTTTGTAAGAGCAATAGGGAACACAAAACTTCAGAATTCTGATGGTTCGGTAATTACTGCTGCCGAAATGGAGTATGACGGCAATTCCCAGAAAGGTGTTGCTAAAAAAAACGTTGTTCTTACAGATCCGAAAGGAACTGTCATCAAAACTCAGACAATGTACTACGACAGGATGGCAAATCAGGCGTATTTCAATACAGGAGGTACCATCTTTGACGGAAAAAGCACAACCTATACAAAATCTGCAACTTATTATTTGACGACAAGAGTGGTAGATCTTTCCGGAGATGTAAAAATTGTGGATAATGATTATACGCTGGAAGGAAGAAATGTTGTTCAGAATCAGAATACCAATATTGTAGATATCAATGGGTATACTGTAATAACGAATAATAAAAATCCTAAAAACAGAATTGTTACTGAAAAAGGAACACATAATCTGAATACCAAAGAGTCATTTCTTACAAAAAACTCCAAGATTTTTTATAATGATAAAATTCTTACAGGAGACGAAATGTACTACAATCAGCTGACAGGATTTGGCAAAGCAACCGGAAATGTAACCTTAGATGATCCTCTGGAAAAAAGGTATCTGAAAGGAGGATATGGTGAGATCTTCGAAAAGAAGGATTCTGCAATGATGACCAAAAGTCCGTATGCGGTGAAAATCTTGGAAAAAGATTCTATTTATTTTGCTTCAGAAAAAATTCTTTCTTATCAAAAGCCAGATTCTGCAGATATTACCAAAAAGAAAAGCTTTTTAAGAGCATTCCGAAAAGCAAGAATTTACAAATCCAATGCACAGGGAAGAGCAGATTCTATTGCTTTTAATGAAACTGATGGTATCATGCATATGTACACCAAGCCCATTCTCTGGAGCGGTGAAAAACAGGTAACCGGAGATAAAATTGAAGCATATTTCAATACTGAAACCGAAAACATAGATTCTCTAAAGGTCATTGGAAATGCTTTGGCGATAAGTAAAGTGGATTCTCTAAATCTGGTTGATGAATTTAACCAGGTGAAAGGTAAATTGATGACGGTTTATTATGAAGGGCGTGACATTAAAGAAGTAAAGGTTATCGGAAATGCACAGGCAATTACCTTCGCAGACGAAGAAAACAAAACGACAAAGAGGCAGGAAAGAATAGGAGTTGCTTTAACAACCTGCGGAATTATTGGTTCTTTATTTGATGAACAAAAGCTTCAGATTATCTCATGCAGTATTGGTGCTACATCTACAATCTACCCAATGAGCAAAATAGAGCCTGAGAAAAGAAAGTTTCCCGACTTCAACTGGAATACCAAAGACCGCATCAGGAAATGGCAGGATATTCTTGTAGATACTCCAAATTATGAGGAAATACAATATATTCCAAATGACGGACTATATAATAAAGCGAAAGAAGCAATAGACCGTGAAAAAGCGAAGGAAGAAGCCAAAAAACCGAAAAGGGTAAGAAAATAATAGAAGATCAGTTTAGGCTGATCTTTTTTAATGCCTATAATTTCCTTATTCCTCAAATCTTCTTTAGCTTTGCCTAAATTTTTCAGACAATGGAAATTCAAAAAGATTTTTTTAAATATCAGGCGCAGACAACGCCGTTTGCTGCTGGTTTTGAGGTAGAAAAAGCAGAAGGAAGCTATATTTACGGTAAGGATGGTAAAAAATATCTTGATTTTGTAGCGGGAGTTTCTGCCAATACATTAGGTCATTCACATCCAAAAGTGGTCAATGCTATTAAAGATCAGGCAGACCAATATCTTCATGTGATGGTTTACGGGGAATATGCTCAGGAAAAACCTGTTGAATTGTGCAGGTTATTGGCTAAATCTACACCAGATCCGCTGGAAGTAACATATCTTGTCAACAGTGGAGCAGAAGCGATTGACGGAAGTCTGAAACTAGCCAAAAGATATACGGGAAGAGAGGAGATTATTTCATTTAAAAATTCCTATCACGGAAATACACACGGAGCATTAAGTGTTTCGGGAAATGAGTTTCATAAGAGGGAATTCCGTCCTTTACTGCCGATGGTTTCTTTTATTGAGTTTAATAATGAACATGATTTGGATAAAATCACTGAAAAAACAGCAGGTGTCATTCTTGAAACCATTCAGGGGGCAGCAGGTTTTTTAGTTCCGGATCAAAATTATTTAATTAAACTTAAGAAGAGATGTGAGGAAGTAGGTGCTTTGCTGATCTTAGATGAAATTCAGCCCGGATTTGGAAGAACGGGTAAGCTATTCGCATTTGAACATTTTGGAATTGTTCCTGATATTCTCGTTATGGGAAAAGGAATGGGAGGCGGAGTTCCGGTCGGCGCCTTTATGAGTTCAAAAAAAATCATGGAAACTCTTTCGCATTCTCCTAAATTGGGGCATATTACAACTTTCGGTGGAAATCCTCTTATTGCTGCTGCTTCACATGCTACTCTCAAAGAGATTCTTGAAAGCGGATTGATGAATGAAATTGATGAAAAAGAGAAGTTGTACAGAGAACTTCTGGTACATCCGAAAATTAAAAATATCAACGGAAAAGGATTGATGCTTGCTGTAAATCTGGGTACTCCGGAATATACATTGGAAGTGGCAAAAAAATGCATGCAAAAAGGACTTGTCGTTTTCTGGCAGCTCTACAGAAACGAATACCTTAGGATTTCTCCTCCGCTCACTATTTCAAAGGAAGAAATTACAGAAGGATGCAAAATAATTTTGGAAGTACTCAGCGAAAATTAATGAAATTTTAAGGTTATTTTACTTCCTGTTTCAATCATAATTTGATAGAAATACAATTTAAAATATTTCTGATAAATATCATGAAGATTATATAAAAAAGTAATAAGAATTTTGCGTAATAAAAAAATTAATTTATATATTGCGTGACGTTAAAAATATAGATATATGGCGAAACACAAAGTCCATTATGAGTTTCCAATGCATTGTTTGTCAGAGATTTTGTACGAATATCTTGCAAGCGCAGAAGGTCTGTCAGAATGGTTTGCAGATGAGGTAGTAGAAAAAGGCGATGATTTCTTTTTCAGCTGGAACGGAGGACCTGCTGAGAAAGCAACTTTAATCAGATATAAGCCTGAAAGTTTCGTGAGATTCAGATGGGAAGAAGATGAAGGAACGAAGCATTTTTTTGAAATGACCATTACAATTGATGATATTACTGAAGATTTGGCTTTAAATATTACAGACTTTTGTGAAGAAGGCGATGAAGAAGAAAATGCGCTTTACTGGGAAAACCTTATTGAAAATCTTAGAATAAAATTGGGTGCGGCTTAAGAAATAGCTGCGTTATATTGAACTGATAAAACTGATGGACGATTTATCGTTCATTATTTTTTTATAAAAATTGTTATTTTGGAAAATTTATATTTCACATCAGAAAAGCCGGAACAGATCAACCGTGCTTTTCTTTCCGGGGACGCTGTTGAAGTTTCTTTTTTTGTAAGAAATTCTAAACTGGTTATGGAAGAAGAATGTTACTTCTTTCTGATGGCATCTATGAGAAAGATGAGACTGAATATTCCTTTAAGCTATACGCTGGAGTTTTTTCAGAATCTTTTTACTTCAAAAGTAATTGATGAAAGTGAAATTAAGAATGGTATCATCAATTTTATGGTGTACAGAAATTCTGATGGAATTACTCTTTCAAAATCTTCTGTTTCTTATTACTTTCAGGTAATTGAAACCGATGATATTTTAGATATTCAGGAAAGACCTTTGGAGCTCGATTTAATTAAAGAAATCAACGTCAATAACAATCTTTTGAGCAATATAAGAGTACATTGTCCGGAGAATATTTATGCTGAAATTTATGCGCAGGAAAATGATTTGGATGATGTAATACTTTTAAATCCTAACAAACGAATTGCGCGTTCCACAAAAGGAAATCTTCTTTTTATGGAAGGAGATGTAATCAAAATACCAAAGCAGTCTGAAGGAGCTTATATCTCTCCGCTGATGGAGAATTTTGTAACCTATCTTCATAAAAATAATCTGGCGGATGTTCAGGAACATGAGATTATTGCCTTTGAATCTCAAAAAGCTGAAGAAATTCTCTTAATTTCTGATGAAAAAGGTCTTTTTTCTGTAAAGAAAATCAGGAACAAAACATTCGGAAGTGACCGTTTTTCAGAGCTTGTTGGCAGCTGGAAAAACAGTTTCCAATAAAATTGACAAACCCGGTAAACAACTTTTAGTCCTTTACCGGGTTTTATTCTGATAGACTCAGAAAAATGTATTTTAATTCTTTTTGGTGAAATCAATAATGCACCAATCCGGAATTTGTGTCAACGTGTCTCTTGTCAGAATAATTTTCATCTGTTGAGCAATATTCAACAAACTATATCTATTTGCCCCTTGAAAAGTGATCAAATATCTTCATCATTATTTCTGCATCAATCAAAATGTTTTTGCTTTCCAGAGAAATAAATCAAGAATGCTCTTTAGTAGTAATACTGCTATTTAGCTTTATCAAAGAACGTAAAAAATTTCTTAAAAATTTAATAACAAAAATTTAAAATTTGTTAAATTTATATCGCTTGATTGTGAGGTTGCTTATCAGTTGAGAGAAATATCTTCAGGTGCATTTGCCCATAGAAGAAATTCTCCGCCAAGATTCTGCATGATAGATTTCCATAATGTCTGATCGTTGGGTAAAGTATAATCCAGATTATACACTTCAACTACTGTCCATAGTTTTTTCTGTATTTCCTGTTCGAGCTGCGAAGATGACCAACCGGAATATCCGGAAAATATTTTAACATCCTGAATGCTGATTTCACTTTGCAAAACAGCATTGATGACATTTTCAATATCTTCAGTTAGATAAAACTCTTTGTTTATTTCGGTAAATTCTTCGGTGATTTTTTTTCCTTTAATAATAAAAAAGACTTTATCGTTTTCAACAGGGCCACCATCATACACTTCAATAGGAAAATCAAAAAAACTTCTGAAACGGCTGCTCATCGTACTGTTTTTCTTGTTAAGAATCAAGCCAAACGCCCCGTTTTCGGAATGATCAATAATCAGTACTACCGAACGGGAAAAAATATCTCCCGAAATATCAGGTGTGGAAATTAATATTTTACCTTTGTATGAGTAATTCATACTCAAATTTAATAAAAATAATTTATGGAAAACCTTCACGATAAAAGAAAAATCTATGAAAAATCTCAACTTGTTGAAAGTGAGATTAAAGAGAATCCTATTGAGCAATTCAGAGACTGGTTTTTGGAGGCTTCTGATAATACTTCCATTTCAGAAGCTAATGCAATGGCAGTTTCTACAATAGAAGAAGACGGTTGTCCCCGCACAAGAATGGTACTCCTGAAAGAATATACTTATGAAGGTTTTATATTTTATACCAACTACCAAAGCAGAAAAGGGACAGCGATAGAAAAAACACATAAAGCATGTCTTCATTTTTTCTGGCCGGCTTTAGAAAGACAGATTATCATAAAAGCTGATTTGGAAAGAATTGCTGAAAATTTGAGTGACGGATATTTTCATTCCAGACCTAAAGGCAGTCAGCTCGGAGCGATAGTTTCGCCTCAAAGCCAGAAAATTCCGGACAGAAGTTTTTTAGAAGAAAAGCTGAAAGCATTGGAAAAGGAATTTGAAAGTTCTGAAGTTCCAAGACCTGAAAACTGGGGTGGATATATTGCCAAACCATACGAAATAGAATTTTGGCAGGGCAGACCCAACAGGCTTCATGACCGAATTATTTACACGCTGGAAGGCATCGACTGGAAGACGGCACGCCTAGCTCCATAAAACGAAAACCCCATCTTTTGATGAGGTTTTTGTTTTTTTATAATCGTGAGATTATTTTTTCTTTTTTCCTGAAGCCGGCATGTTGGCAGCAGCAACAGCGTTAGATAAATCTGCACCAGCTTTGAATTTGGCAACAGTTTTAGCTTCGATGTTGATCGGTTTTTTTGTTGCCGGGTTGATTCCCTGTCTTGCAGCTCTTTCAGATACCGAAAAAGTACCAAAACCTACTAAAGATACTTTACCTTCTTTAGTTTTCAATGTATTGGTTACATTAGAAATAAATGATTCTAAAGCAGCCTTTGCAGCAACTTTTGTAATACCTGCATCTTTAGCCATTGCGTCGATTAGTTCAGACTTGTTCATAATTTTTAATATTAAAAGTTAGTTAGTTATAAAAGCAAATTTAAAACAATTTTCAAATTGTGCAAATAAATTATAAAAAAATTATTTTTTATTTTACGTTTACATAAAATTGATTAAAAATTGATAATTCGGATGATGGCGAAAAATCAATGTTTCCACGAACTAAAATCATGCCAAGTGCTTATGTATATTGGTGTTGTTAGTTTTAAAGCTCTTAATTATTAAATTATTAAATCCTTAATTATGTATTAAGTCTTTATTCATTTGTAGATATACTTTATAAATTCACTAAAATAATTTTGAATACGTTGATTTTAAATAAATTATTGCTGTTTGCCTGAATTGGGCGTATTTTCTTTTTTAAACCTTGTTTATTAAATATTATTAATAAATTTGCACCATGCTAATAGAAGTTTTTAAATCTAAAATTCACAGGGTCAGAGTTACGGCTTCAGACCTTAATTATATAGGAAGTATTACCATAGATGAAGACCTTATAGATGCCGCCGGTTTGGTTGTAGGAGAGAGGGTTTATATTGTAAATGTAAATAATGGTGAACGTTTTGACACCTATGTTATCAAGGGAAAAAGAAAATCCGGTGAAGTCTGTCTTAATGGTCCTGCTGCAAGGAAAGTTCAGCGTGACGACATCATTATTATTATTGCTTATGCGCAAATGAGTCCTGAAGAAGCAAAAGATTTTCAGCCTAAAATAGTATTTCCGGACGAAAAAACTAACCTTCTTACCTAAATAATGGAGAATAAATCAAACAAAACTATAAAATCTGTTCTAACAGTTATTATTTCGCTTGCTTTCGCAGGCTTTTTTTTGTGGCTTGCTCTTAAAGGTCTTGATTTTAAAGTTATAAAACAGTCTTTGGCAAAAGCCAATTATATGTGGGTTGCTTTCTCGGCAGTTTTTGCTTTTGCAGCCTATTGGTTCAGAGCAATTCGCTGGAATCTTTTACTGGAGCCGATGGGACATCAAATCTCAAATTCTAATTCATTATGGTCTTTGTCCTTTGGTTATCTGATGAATCTTACTATTCCCCGAAGTGGTGAGTTGGCAAGAGCCACAGCGCTTTATGGTGTGGAAAAAGTTCCGGTCGATAAGTCTTTCGGAACGATTATTCTTGAAAGGGTGGTTGACTTGATCTGTATGATCATCTTCTTAATTCTTACTTTAATTTTTAAGTTTGATGCTATTATGTCTTTTTATGATTTTGTAATTGCTAAAAAAGATGAGAAAGAAGTATTTGTACCAAATTATTTTGAAAAAATAATGATTGATATAGGAGTTGTGAATTTTGACGATTTTTATTTCTATCTTAAAATGGGAATTGGTATAATAGTTTTGTTTGCAATTTTTATATTTTATAAGTTAAAAAAAGACTTACTGATTAAGATTGGTCGGGGTATTCTTCAAGGTTTATTATCAATATTCAAGTTAAAGCAAAAAGGTAAATTTATACTATATACAGTAGGAATCTGGATTTCTTATTACTTTGCCGCATATCTCGTTTGTTTTTCTCTGCCTGAAACTTCGGACTTTACTTTTGCTGACGGATTTTTCATTATTGTAGTGGGTACATTAGGAATGATTATCCCTGCAAGCGGAGGAATCGGAGCTTTTAATCTTGCTATGAAATATGGTTTTATGGCATTGTTTCTTTCTATGGGAAAAAGTGCAGAACTGGGCGGTGAAATGGGTTTGATCTATTCGTTTATTTCTCTTCCGCTTCAAATTGTTGTTATGCTGATAATGGGACTGATCTCTATTCCGATGCTGGCGAAGACCAGAGCTAAGGTAACAGTATAAACTATTTGCCAGTAAAATAATAAAAACCGAAAAGTACAACTTTTCGGTTTTTTATGTATGTAATATTTGATTACTTATTTTTGGGTTTTTCAACACCAATCCACGTTTCTCCTTCTCTTTTTATCTGGCTCAAAGTAAATGTTTCAAAGTCATCGGTTTTATACTCAATATTATCTTTGTTTTCTTCAAACGGCATGATATAGAAGAAGTTTTTATCTGTTTTATCAGCTTTTGTACCCTTCTTTACGGTAGGCATGAATTTTTTCTTGAATGTATACTTTGGAAGATACTGTTTCAAAGACGCATAAAATTTTTTGTTGTCCTTCTCGTTAGGGATGATATCAACAATCTTATACTTGTCATTTTTCTTATCTACCCAAAGGTAATAATTGGTCTCTTCTCCTGTTTTTCTGTTTAAGGAAGCAAATCCGAAAAATTCCTTAGGAACCAGCTCTTTTATTCTTTCAGCATCAACTTTAGTGAAATATTCTCCTTGTGAAGGATCAACATAGGTTTCAAGATTGTAAAGAAGAATTTCGTTGTTTTGGAAATTTTTGTTTTTGAAATACTGATCCAGAGATAATTCTGCGGTTTTGCGAAGCTCTTTTCCTCTTTCATCCAGTTTTTTTGTTGGGTTTTGAGGGTTTACTTTTTTTACGAAATTATAAAGAACAACTGGTTTTACATCTGCCAAATGCGGGTAGGTCTTCAGCTTTTCAGCTTTTACAAGCCAGTAATACTGCTGATAATAATCGTCTTTTTCAGCTGGTTTTACGTTTTTATAAGTTAAAGCAAGTTTTTTAGAGCTGAGATATTTTCCGTATTTACCTTGTCCGAAAGCGAAGCTTACCGATAATAGAGCAAATAAAATAGTAATGTTTCTTTTCATTTTTAGGAGTAAAGATTTTTTATTTTTCAAATATAATTATTTATTAGATAATAAGTTTAATTGTTAGTTAAATTATCAAAATATTATTGCTTTTATTCAATAAAAAATCCTGTAAAGCTACAGGATTAATAAATATTTGGTTTTAATAAGAAGTTTCATGCACTTTTACGGCTCTTCCGCTTGGGTCATTCATCTTTTTAAAAGCCTCATCCCATTCCAGAGCAATAGGAGTAGAACACGCTACGGATGGAACAGAAGGAACAGTAGCTGCTGCAGCTTCACTCGGAAAATGCTCTTCAAAAATAGTACGGTATCTGTACTCTTCTTTATTTTGTGGAGTATTTACAGGAAATCTGAATTTTGCATTAGTCATCATTTCATCAGTTACATATTTTTCCGCAACATCTTTCAGAGTATCAATCCAGGAATAGCCTACACCGTCAGAAAACTGCTCTTTCTGTCTCCATGCAATAGATTCAGGAAGAAGATCTTCAAAGGCTTTTCTCAAAACCCATTTTTCAATTTTACCTTCTTCTTTTTTTATCATTTTATCTTCAGGATTTACATTCATGGCAATATCCATAAACTCCTTATCCAAAAACGGAACTCTTCCTTCAATTCCCCAGCTCATCAAAGCTTTGTTGGCTCTTAAACAATCGTATAAATGAAGTTTTCCTAGTTTTCTGACTGTTTCATCATGAAATTCTCTTGCATTCGGAGCTTTATGGAAATAAAGATATCCACCGAATAATTCGTCAGAACCTTCTCCGGAAAGCACCATTTTTATCCCCATAGATTTGATGACTCTTGCAAGGAGGTACATTGGGGTAGAAGCACGAATGGTGGTTACATCGTAGGTCTCCAGATGATAGATCACATCACGGATTGCATCTAAACCTTCCTGTACGGTAAAATTAACTTCATGATGAACCGAACCGATGTGTTCAGCTGCTTTTTTTGCTGCTGCCAAATCCGGAGATCCTGCTAAGCCAACAGCAAAACTATGCAATCTTGGATACCAGGCTTCCTGAGTATCGCCACTTTCGATTCTTTGCCTTGCAAATTTTGCCGTTACCGCAGAAATGATGGAAGAATCCAGACCTCCTGAAAGCAAAACTCCGTAAGGAACATCGCTCATCAACTGTCTGTGAACTGCTTCTTCCAGTCCCTTTCTGATTAATGCAATATCAGTTACATTGTTTTTTACGGCATCAAAATTTTCCCAGTCTCTTTTGTACCATTGCTGAAGTTCGCTGCTTTCCGGGCTGTAAACAAAATGTCCCGGCAAAAAAGTTTCTATTTTTTTACAGATTCCTTCCAGTGCTTTGAGTTCGGAAGCTATATAATAATTGCCTTCTCTGTCCCAACCCTGATAAAGCGGACAGATTCCCATGTGATCTCTTGCTATCAGGTATTCATTTTTTTCTATATCATACAGAGAAAACGCAAAAATTCCGTTGAGCTTTTCAATAAAATTTTTACCATCTCTTTCATATAAAGCCAGAATAACCTCGCAGTCTGACTGGGTCTGAAATTCATAATCAGGAAATTCTTTTTTCAGCTCACGATGATTGTATATTTCCCCATTCACGGCAAGAACTTTTTTTCCGTCTTTTGAAAATAAAGGCTGTTTGCCTGAAGTAGGATCTACAATTGCCAGTCTTTCGTGAGAAAAAACTACTTTGTCATTTTGGAAAACGCCGCTCCAGTCGGGACCTCGATGACGAATTTTTTTGGACATTTCAAGAACTTGTGGTCTTAATATTTCGGTTGACTGTTTTGCGTCAAATAAGCAAACGATTCCGCACATAATTTATTTATTTGAAAGCAAAACTATATACACAATTTATAATTTAAAATAAAAATTACATTTAAGTTTAAAATTTTAATCAAATTAAATTATTAAGTTTAATTTTTTAATTTAAACAGATTTTAAATGGAGTGTTGGTTAAATTTTTTCACTTACGCAGATTGAATATTACGTGATTTGAAAATCCGGATTATTTGCCGTTAAAATTGTAATAAAAAAGCTAATTTCTCAAAAAAATAAAGGCGTGGTATTGACTTGTAAATTTTTTTTTATTTACTTTGTGGCTCGAAATAATTTTTTTTCATCATTTGTGTTTTTACCTCCTTGTAATAATATTGCAAGGAGGTTTTGTTTTATTCGCTGCCTAATAATACTCCCGAAACATTCCAGGAACTGAAGCTTGTTCCTTCCTGTTTTCCTTGAGGAATTTTGATCTGAAGAGTGTGTTTTCCGGCTTTTAAATCACCTAAAGAAATAAATGCGGGATTGGTAACTGTTCCGGGACACCAGTTTGATCTGCTGAGGTCTGAAGAAGAAAGTCCGTCAGCAAAATTTCCGGATGCAGGATTATAGAGACGATAGGAACCGCATTCTGTACGCCATGGAATGAAAGAATAGGATAATTTTCCGTCTAAATAAATTGAATTCGGTTTAGGAATAAATTCATCACCATTTTCCCATCCGCCATGACCTGTTGTTATGTATCTGAGCTGGGCGTTTTTTAAATCTTTTTCCAGGTTAAACTCTACAAATAAGCCTTTTTCATGATCAAACATCGTTGCATAGTCCTGTCCTGCCATTTCCATAATATTGGTTGTGTTGAATAACGGGATTACCTTATTATTATCATGAACAATCTGGTCACTGTGATGAATGGTCAGTTCCAGACTTACTTTGTGACCGCCTTTGTCGTAGTTTCCGATGAAAGTACCAACCCAAAGTTCTTTCCCTGAAAGGGATGGCTTTAATTCTGTAATATCCTGCCTGAAAGGACTTACAGTCTGCCAAACTTTGTCTTTAAGCTGAATGTGATTAAATTTATTGATTCCAAAAGCGGTAAAGAACCTCATCAGTTCTACAGTAGACTGATAATTTGCAGTTGAAACAACTCCAAAATATTGTTTCCCATTACCATTTTCGTAGGAAGGAAGTGTTTTGACTCCATTTTCTAAACCGTTAAAAAACGATTGTGTTTTTTCTTCTGGAATAAAGAATACAGTTCCGGTTCTGTCGTACGCATCACCATTAGATTGTTGTTTTAGTTCCACAAAAATATTATCGCCTTTAGTTATTTGGGGAAATTTTATTTTTTTAAGAATAATGGTTCCATTGGCAAATCTTTTAATTTTCTCATCAGATTTAGATTCGTCGGAGAAATTGATGGTTTCATTTTCAAAAACTGGTAAAGTAGTAAACCTGCTTTTCCACAGCAAATCCCGATAGCTTAAAAGATCTGTCGCAGATGCTTTTTTGTTGAGAATTTTTTCTATTGCGGTACTTTTAACTTTTCTCAAGGATATTGCTGTCGTTGATGAATTTCCGTTTCTTTCAATCTGTAATACCAAGCCTAATTTCTGACCGAGACTTGATGGTCCGCCGCTTATTTTCAGATCATTAGTGTGCCAGATTTCAATCGTGTTTGAATTGATTTTTGTGACTGCCTTTTTACAGTTGTAACCAAGAATTTTTTTTGTTTCTGAGGTAAATTCAAACTCTTGTTTTGCTACAGATTCTGCATCAGAAGTTGAAATAACTTCATCCGGTGCTAAAAAAGCATAAGAAATAATACTGTTGGAAGGCTTTTCAATTTTGGTAATTTCAAACGGATAATCGCTTTTCAATTCTTTTATTTTTGAGTTTAAAATAAAATTTTCCTGAGCGTTTACCCAGACAATCACAGGATTCTGATTGGGCTGAACTTTTCCGTTGTATGAACTTTCATATTGAATCTCGTACGTTTGTGAGAAATGCAAACCCGAAATAAAAGTGAAGATAATAATGACAAAGCTTTTTAGCATAATAAAGTATGTTGATGTAGTTTTAAAATGATTATTTGTTTAGTTGTGGAAGTAATATTAATTGATGATAAATATGGTTTTAAAAACTGAATGTATACAAAACCGCATTAAAAGCTGGCTTTTACCTGCATGCTTCCGATATGTATGGTTCTTTCACCGGAATTTCTTCCCTCATAATTCAGGTTGAGCTGAAGAAAGGAGTTAATTGCCTGTTGAATAAAAACACTCCAGACCTGATTTTTTCCTGGTTTTAAACCGTCAAGCATCTGATTTCCGACAATACTGAAATTGTTTCCAGTGAAATCATTATTAATGAACGAGAAATTTCCTCTAATCGAAGTTTTCTTACGTTCCCACTGAATGGTTCCTGTAATATCAAAAGCTTTCAGAAGTTCTTCGCCATCCAATCTCTTTTTTTCACGGTAAGCAGAGGAAAATTCTGCCTGAATAGAATCTGTAAACCGATAGGTTGCTTTAGGCTTTGTTTCAAAATTATTGAGACGGTAATCTCTCGTGGCAAAAAGCTGAGAAGAATTTGCAATATCGTGAACCGAGTTTTCCCAGTCGATCCTGAATTCTTTATTAAACCAATATCCTAAATTCACAAAATGGGATGTCTGATTTCTTTCTTCGTTGCTGAAATTGGCATTCAGGAGATTGTCGTTGGAAATAAACCGGTAATTTCCGTTCCAGCCGGATTTTTCAGTTGGATTAAACTGAGCAGACATCAGAATATTCTGATTCTTCAAAATTAAGTTTTCTCCGGTTTCAAATGGATTTAAAACCAGAACTTTATCTCTTTTATAAAAAGAATTTTGAGAATTTAATGAAATGTTGAAATTCCAGCGTTTTAAAAATTTGTTTTCGGAGCTGAAAACAACAGACGGATTTACAAACAAAGCAAGCTGTAGTTTGTTTTTATTGGAAGGGATATATCTTACAGAATTGGTATAAACCCTGATGTATTGCGCAAGATCAGAATATTCTGCGATTTCAAACTCATCCAGCTGCTGAATACCGTCACCGTTGTAATCTGTCCATTTGTAAACTCCCTGTCCATCAGTTACTTTTATATACTGAAATTCACGTTGAGCTTCCTGTCCGTTTCCTAATTCGTAGAAAGCCTGAAGGCGCATTCCGTTTTTGAAAAGCTGTTGGTTGTATAAAATATTTCCGACTACAAAATCCTTATTCTGATTGATGTCGACATCATCGTTTTTATAGAAAAATTTTCTGTAGTGAAGTAATGCATTCAGTGTAGTTTTTTCGGTTTTGATGATTTGGCTTTCTGCCATTAAACCTAAAATTCTGTTCATGTTTTGAAGTCGGTTATCACGCACAGAATCATTATCTCTCACATACATTCTTGATAAAAGCTTTGTTCTTGCGCTGTCGCCGATTTTTTTCTGAACAAAAAGCTCTTTCCAGCTAAAACTGGTGACATCCATCAATCCTGTTTCGTTGAATTTCTTTTCGTTGTGTTCCATGCTTCCGCCAAGTGCCCAACTTCCTTTTGCTCCGGTATATTCTGTTCCTGCTGCTCCACGGATAAATTTGGTGTTTTGAAGTGTTGCTTTTGTGTCCAGATAAGAAAAGTTTCCTTTGGTTGTAAATTTGCCTCTGATCCAGCCAAAATCAAGATCATTTTTAAGCCCTTTATAAGAGTCCTGTTCATCAAGGTAATTTACTCTGTAATTCAGAACAGATTTATTATTCCATTTATTTAAAAAGCTGAAAATGAAACGGTTTTGCGTAAGGTTGTTAAATTCCTGCGCAAGGTTGAAGTCGCGCGAAAATTCAACATCGTTGATGCGGTCTAAGATATGAAATTGTCGGTCAATGTATTGATATTCAAAGCTTGGAGTTCCTTTCCAGTTGTTTTTATTGAAGGTTTTATTTCCGAATATTCTTGCTGCATAACCAATGTTCTGATCTGAATCTTTTGATGAAAATAAATTAATATCGTAATTGCTGAGTGAAACATCTGCTCCAATTTTACCATCCTTAAGCAAATATTCCGAATTTAAAGTATATACCTGAGCTTTTTGTGGTGAAGGCAGTTTCCTTACGGCACGGTAATCTCCTAAGTTGGGACCTACATATTCGAAAACCCGTCCGTTATTGGTGGTTTGTTTCAGCCTGTAGTCTCCGAGATTAGCTCCGAAATAAGTAAATGATACCTGATATAAAGTTTGTGAGGCGTCGGTAGAGAATTCATAATAACTTCCGCTGGGATTTTGAACAAGGCTGTATAAGATTTTATTCACATCATATTCTGCAACTACACCGGATGGTGCATACATCAGATTTTGGTCGTTTCCGGCATCAGCTAAAATCTGTTCATCTTCTTTGGATAAATTTAAAGCTAAAGGAGCGTTTTTATTGTCGTTTTCCATGAACCAGTTGAGTCCGACCCTGAATTTTTCTCTCTGATGCTCCAGTTTTCCGGTAAATAAATATCTTGAATAATTTCTGTTGGCATAATTGAAAGAGATTGTAATAAAGTTTTGCTGAAAAATAGGTCTGAAACTGGTGAAAGTGACTTCTCCGGTATTGTAATTGATGACATAGTCCTGATTTTCGCCACGTTTCATTAAAATTCCGTCAATAAAAACCTGTTCTGATCCTGAAATCAAAGTAATAAACTGTTCACCGTTTCTTCCTGTAAGCCGATATGGTCCTTGATTTCCCTCAATTCCCTGAAAACGAATTCTGTGAAACTCACTTCGTGCCACACCAGCGGAAATATCTATAAATGTTTTATTGTCATTTCCGAGCTGTGTCTGAAACTGAAGACCCATGCTTCTTCTCTGATATTTTGAAAAGTAATTTTTGGCGTCTACCAGATCTAAATGTCCGGCTCTGAGAATAGATTTTTCTTTGATGTTGAGCTGCATGTAGATTCGGTCAAATTCTTCCAGTGTCTGCGTGTATCCATCTGCCTGTATAGGTAAATTGTGATCGGAAATACTTGCCAAAACCGTTACATCCTTAGAAAGTCTGCCTGAAATCTGTAAATCCATTGAGCTTTGTACTGACTGCCCCTGATTATTACCAAAAGTAATCCCTCTGATGATAGAACCTTTTGAATTAAGTTCTCCTAAGAATCTTTTGGTATTATTTTTAGCAAGAACGGCTTCGTCTACAATGATTTTATTACTGGTTCTGACAAAATCCATTGTGTCTTTGGCAAAAAGATCTCTTTCAAGCCTTAAAGCAATAATGCTGTCTTTTTTTATACTATCTTTTGGTATATTAGGGTTTTTCCATGAGAATATTTGGGCATTATAGCAAGATAAGCCCATAAACAACAGTAAGAATATCAGAATAAAATTCCGCAAGTCTTTAAAAATAATTGGTAAAAATAGCTAAAAATTACGAACACCAAAGGTTTTAACAGTATTAACAGAAATTTAACCTTATTATTATATTATGTGAAAAAATAAAAGTAATTTTGCCCTATAAATTATTGATATAAAAATTTAAGTTATGAAAAAAATCTTTACAATTTTAGGAATAGTTGCGGTTGCAGGAATTGCAAATGCACAAATTGTGATCAATGAGGTTTATGGTGGTGGAGGTAATTCAGGGTCTACTTACAAAAATGACTTTGTAGAATTAATTAACAAAGGTACTTCACCTATTACGCTAACTGGAGCTACGTTGCAATATGCATCTTCTGCGGGTACTTTTAATTCTTATCATACTTTACCAAGTATTACGTTGGCTCCGGGACAGACTTATTTAGTTCAAGAAGCAGCAGGAACTGGAGGTACGACTAATTTACCTACTCCTGATTTTATTGCAACAACATTAGTAAATTTCAACGGATCTACTAATAATTCCACAGATGGTTTTGCAATGGCTGGAACTAATATGAAAATTGTTTTAGCTAGTAACTCGGTACAAGTAGCCAGCCCTACTGATGCTAATGTTTTGGACTTTGTAGGTGTAGGAAGTGCAAATCAATTTGAAGGATCAGCTGCAGCACCTGCAATGTCGAATAGCACTTCAGTATCAAGAACTAATGGTGTTGATACTAATAATAATTCAGCAGATTTTACAGCGGGTGCTCCAACTCCTCAAAATTCTGCTTCAGGAAGTTTAGCTGTTTCAGATTTTAATAAAACAAAATCTAGCTTTGTAAAAAATACTTTTATTAAAAACGATGAAATCTCTTTCGGTTCTGAAGTAAAAAATGTAAAAGTTTATACTTTATCAGGACAGTTGGTAAAAACTTCTTCGGTAAAAGCTAATGAGACTTTAAATGTTGCTGAATTGGCAAAAGGTAATTATATCGTTACCGGAACGGTTAATAATCAACCTGTTTCTCAGAAAATCTTGAAGGACTAATTTTACTAAAATATTATAAAAAACCACTTCTTATGAAGTGGTTTTTTTATGTCTGTATAATAAGATATGGTATTTATTATTCAAAAAAAATTGTTATATATTATGTATTTGGTATTGTTTTTGGACTTTTTATGACAATCACCAAAATAAAATATTATGAAAAAAGTATTTACTTTTATCGGGCTTGTATCGATATCAGCATTTTCTAATGCTCAGATTGTAATTAATGAAATCTATACCGGAGGCGGACTTTTAGGAGCCGCAATTACCAATGATTTTATAGAACTGAAAAATATAGGTAATTCTACAGCTTCTCTAAATGGTGCAACTATCCAGTATGCATCTTCAACAGGAGCTTTTACCCAATACAATAATTTACCGAATATTAGTCTCGCTCCCGGACAAACTTATCTTATTCAGCAAGGATCTGACGGATTAGGAGGACTGATTAACTTAATAAACCCTAATCTAATTGTAAGTGTTCTTTTAAATTTTAATGGTTCTCCAGCTGTAGGGGTAGGTGTTGGTCTTGCACTTACTTCAGGAAAAGTGGCTTTAGCCAGCAATGCAACACAGGTGACCGGACCTACAGCAGCGAATGTATTAGATTTCGTAGGTTACGGTCTTGCCAACCAGTATGAAGGAGCAGGAGCAGCACCATCACCAACGATTTTAAATTCTATTACAAGAACAAATGGTGATACCAATAACAATAATGTTGATTTTACGATCACACTTCCAACTCCTCAGTCATCAGGAACTTTAGCAGTAAATGATCTGCAAAATACTTCATTGAAGAATATGTTTGTGCAGAATACTTTTGTTAAAAATGATGAAATTGTATTCGGAACAGAAGTAAAAGATATTAAAATCTATACTCTATCAGGTCAGTTAGTAAAAACTTCTTCGGTAAGAAATAACCTCTCTTTAAATGTTGCTGAACTGCAAAAAGGGAATTATATTGTAACAGGTATGATTAATGACCAGCCGGTGTCACAAAAAATTATAAAAGACTAATTCAGTTTTATTTTAAACATTAGATAAGCAGTAATCTCTGATTGCTGCTTCTTTTTTAATACCATCCTCTTCTCGCAGCATTAATAATTGTACTCAGATTCAGGATTAGTGTGTAGCGTATTCTTTTTCCATAGTCCTTGAATGCGGGTTCAAATCCCAAAGAAGACTGTACCGGCAAAAATACTTCAAGAAAATCAGGAATAACACGTACTTTTAACCCACTGTCCCAAATAAATTGAGTCGGCTGATTTTTATTTTTGTATAGACCCGCATCGGCATAAACGTGAAAAATTTTCCATACACTGGAGTCTACATTGAATGTCGTAATCCACTGGTTTACACTTCCCGGGATAAAAGATTTGAAACCGCCTTCCGCCAATATAAACTGTTGTGATAAAATTCCTTCTGTTGCGCTTTGTCCTAATAGATTATAGGAAAATGAGTAATCTGAGACTCTCGAAATTCCATAATTAAAAGTATTGTTTCTGGTTTCGTTTCTTGCAAAATAACCTGCAAAAAGTCGCAGGCTGAGCTTTTGTCTGGGAGCAAATTCCCATCGGTAAAAGCCTTCTGCGGTAATTTTGTTGTAGTCTTCCATTCCCTGCGTACTGATGCTGAAACTTTTCTCATGAATCATCTGATTATCAGTATATCCGTAACCAACCGTCCATAAGTTATATTTGCCGTAGTCATTTTCTGCAATCATTTTCGGACTTAGATCACGTTGAAAATAGGTATAAGAGATTCCTAATCCGCGGCTTACAGTGCTTCTCGGATTTTTTCTGAAGCTGATGTTGGAATACAAAGAATTTTTCTGATAAGCTAAATCAAAATCATAGTGAAAATATGATCCTGAAACCCCGAAAGTCAGTCTCTGTATCACGCTTTCAGCAGGAAGAAAAGAGTAGGAGACCGCTCCGGAACCCGTAAGTTTTCCTGTCCCGGTACTGTATGACGGCGTAATGGAATATAAAAATTTCTGATCAAAAAGTGATTGGTTTTTAAAATTCATCCCGATGAGAAACTTATCATAAGTGTTGGTAAAACGGATTCTCGGGTTGAGATAAATTTCATTAAATTCAGGATTCGGAATATCCTTAATCAGCTTAAATTTAATTTTTTTTGCATTGGAAAAAAGTCCTTTTGTGTAAAGGAAATTATCACGGTAATTGGCTTCCGGGAAAATGTAATCATTGTTTAAAGTGATTTTATAAACATCTTCGGCGGGAAGCTGCACTGTTTTCAGGCGTTCATTTTTTTCTGTTTCAATCCAATAGGGAGTTCTGGTGCCTTCTTTGGTCTGGGTCTCCAGCTTTACAGGAATATTTTCGTCTGTGTTTTTAACAATTTTAATATTCAGGGAATCATTTTCAATTCTGAAATTTTTCAGTCTGAAATTTACCCGATGCTTTCTGTCTATGAAACTTTTGAGGTATTCGGAAGAAGTTTCTTCTTTTGCCAGCTGATCCAGGAAGTCGTCAGGATTTATCTGTCTGTCTGTGTTTTCTGCAATATAATTTTTGACAAGGGTATTGAATTTTTCTTCTCCCATTTTATCGGCAGTATAGCTGAAAAGGGTTCCTGTTTCAAAGCTGCTGATTGCCATATCATTAAAGTTACTCAATACAGTAAAAGGTTCGTCAATTTTCTGATCAAGGTTTTGCGAAAGAATGTATTGGTAAGCCAACCCGTATCTGTCTAAAAGTTTTACTCTCGAGGCATGAAATAATTTTAGCGGTTTTACTCCCAAAATTTTTGTTTCCGGAAGTTTCCCCAGAAGTTTTGCCTCGCTGTAAAATTTTTTAAGATACTGAATTTCAAGATAAGACTTTAAACCATTCTTGAACCAGTGATTTTCCTGTTTGGATGTGATGATGTTTTCGTCAAGAATTTTTTTGCTTATGATCCCAAAATAATCCAGATCTGCATTTTCTGCATCTGAAAAAAGTTTAAACCTGAATTTCCAAAATTTGATATCGTTATTTCCGAAGAAATCTTCTTTTGCTCTGAATTTATCTGAAATGAACAGTTTTTCCGGAATAATCCCCACTCTTTCTTTAATAAATTTTAGTTGTAGCGGAAGATAAAATTCAAGATTTTCAATTTCCTGAGGACTAAGAGGATAGCCAAACTGTATTTCGGTTTTTATATCATTTGTGCTAATTTTAATGGACGGAAATTCATTCTTAGTCAGAAGAAACTCCGGATCAGAATCAAGGTATCCCTGAAATGAATTGGGTTCGTTCTCAGAGAGATTACTTTCGATAAAAAAGTTGCCATTATTTCTAAATTTTACCTTCCAATAAGTATTAAAATTTACCGATTCTTCTATATCGTGGTAATTTCTTCGGGTATTATTCTCAGCATCAAAATGATCCGGTACTATGAAGAAATATTTTAAAGCAATGTCCTGTGCAGAAGTTCCGTATCCGGTAAATTTTTTGTCGGGAAGCTGTATTATGTAATGTAGGTTTAGCTTGATTTTTTCTCCGGGATGAAGAGGCTGGTTCAGTGCCAGAAAAAGATTTTCTTCTGATGTTTTATTCATAAGAACAGGGTTGTTGTCTGTACTGTTGATTTCCAGATTTAAGACTTTTCCCAGCTCCTGTTTTTTTGCGAAATGTAGACTGTAGTTCCTGTCTTCAAGTTTTCGGTATACCAGAGATGTTCCGCGTTTGTTATAAGCTGCCGTCCAGTTGAGCAGTTTTATACTGTTGAGATCTTTATCAGAATGATTGTGATAAACGATCTGCTGGCTTATTTTAAAGGTTTTTCTGTCTGAAGATAGTTGCGCATCAATAGAAATGCTGTCTTTCTGAGCATTCACCTGCACAACCCACAAAAATAAAATACTACTTAGGAAAAATTTTTTCAATGTTTTGATAAAGCTTCAAATATAGCGTATTTTATATCAAATTAAATACCTTTTTATTCAGGATTATTGTTAAATTTTCAAATATTCAGATACAAAAAATCCTGAAAATGACTTTGAGAATAAAGACCACTTTCAGGATATAATATAGACTGTTTTTTTATTACAAAGAGTTCAGATAAGCATTCCAGCCTGCATTTTTGTATGTCGCTGCGGCTGTTTCAGGATTGTCAGATTTATAGATTCCTCTTCCTACGATAATGAAATCGGTGTGTAGTGTTTTAAAAACGTGTTCAGGAGTATTGTACTGCTGTCCTTTTCCGTCATCCGAATCTGCAAGGTTTACTCCGGGAGTAAACAGCAAAATATCTTCAGGAACTGGATTTTGTGAAACTCCGCCAATCACATTAGGATGAGAAAGTGCAACTTTCAGTGCCTCTTCGCGGTAGTTATTTGAAGTTAAAGTTCCTTTGGAAGACATTCCGATAATAGCAACTACACCAACATTTTTGAAGCAGTCTAAAGATTCAAAACCGCCAATTACCTGAGATGTAACAAAATCTGCCCAGTCAGTGATCCTGAAAACTCCGCTGGTAAACTGCAGTTCCTGTGTATTTCCAATGTCAGCAAATTTTCGGTCTTCCATCAATAGGAATTTATGCCTTGAAGCAATTTCTTTTAAAGGAAGAATCGTATTCTGATAATCAAAATCGGAGATGATATCAATATGCGTTTTTAGAGCAATAATATGAGGTCCTACTTTGTCTGCGAGCTCAAGAAGTTCCTGAGTTGTCGTTACATCGGCAGAAGCAATAAGATTTGATTCTTTTGCCAAAGCAGTTTCTAATAATTTTTTTGAAACGGAATGTTGTGCAAGTTCAAATTTCTGCTGATAAGAGAGTCTGGTTTTTTCTTCAAACTGAATATGATTTCCCTTAAGAAAATCGTTAATTCTCTGTACCTCATCATCACAAAGATCACCGTTTTCCTGTAAAATACTACAAACTTCAGAAATGTTGAATAAAGTGTGAACTTTGTAACCTCTGCTTTCCAGCAATTGCTTACCGCCCTGTTCTCTGTCAAGAACGACAACAATATCGGCTACTTTTATATCTTCCTGCTCAATTTCAGCGATGGTTTCTATCAAAGATTTTCCGGAAGTGATAACGTCTTCTACCAAAAGACAGTTTTGCCCTTTTTGATAAATACCCTCTATCATTTTTTTGGTACCGTATTCCTTTGCTTCTTTTCTTTTAATAATTAATGGAATATAACTTTCCAGAGACATTGCAGTTGCCATCGGAAGTGCTGCATAAGGAACACCGCAGATCAGATCAAAATTATCTAATGGAAGCATATCCAACAGATAATTGGCAAGATTTTTTAAAATTTTAGGATCTGAAGCAAGTGGTCTTAGATCTACATAAAAAGGACTTTCGATGCCGCTTTTCAGCGTAAATCTTCCGAATTTGATAATGCCGAGTTTGTAGCACTCCAAAAAGAATTCTTTTTTACTTTCCATTATTTTTTATTAGATGTTGCAAATTTAAGGATTTGATGTTAAACGTCACTTGATAATTATGCTTCACAACTTAAAATATAGTTTTTTAAGCTATGGTCAGTTTTAAATTGTTGGTTCTTACTGTTTTTAATACTTTAAAAACAGATTACGGTTTTTTAGGTATATGATAGTAAAAGTTATTGCATTATCGCTTTCTAGTATATTTTGTGTGAAATATTATGAAATATAACCATTTGGTTAGATAGGGATTAATTATTTTAATATAACTTTTATATCAAAACAGGATGATTTTTTTAATATTATGTTTAATTTTACACCTATAAGTACCACACAGAAACTTTCAACTACCTGTCAATATGAATAAAAAAGATAATTCATCGCAATCATTTGGATTCCGGTACAGAAAAATCGTTCATTATTCCCTTATTGTATGTATCTTGCTGATCCAGCTTATTATTGCCGCATTTTTTTACAATGAATTTATCAAAAGCAAAAATCTGTCTTTTATAAAAAAGCAACTGGAGGAGATTCATTCTCTTGAAAATCTCACAGATAATTCAAAAAACGAATTGCTCACAGCACAGGAATATCTTCAGAAATATATGGAGACTAAAGATGAATTTTATCTTGATTCCTATTTCAGATCTCTTAATACTTTAGATAAAAATTTAGATGTCATCAATAATTACGAAAATAAATTTCCGAAAATAAAAGAAATTTCAAAACCTGCCCCAAACTCATCTTCAAATGTAAGTGAATTGAAGCAGCTTATAGATTCAACTTATCAATATTCTGCTCAGCCTGATTTTAGAATAAACAATTCTGATCTTCCTCCTTTTAGAAAATATTCTTTAAATTATGATTTTGACAAGTTTGATTTTGTATTAGATACAAAGGTTTTTAAAGATACAATCCGGAAGAAAGGGCTTTTCGGACGTTTGGGAGATGCAATTTCAGGTAAAGGTGAAAGAGAAAAAGACAGTGTTGTCGTCACTGTAAAACAAGGAGTAATGCCTACTTCAAGAAGCATTAAGGCGGATTTTGACAGTATCTTGAAAGTCGTTAACAATCATTATTTAGTAGAAGATAAAAAGATAAAAGTAAGAGTAAATAATTCCAGAAATAATAACGATAAATTTTATAAGGTATTTAATAACCTATTTGTCTACAGTACAGGATTGATGAGTATGTATGAGCAGGCAATAAAAAGTTCAAAAACTGATCTTGAAAAAGAATACGAGAAACAAAATTCAAAAAACAATAAAATCAGGACCAATCTCATTTTCGGAGCAATGATACTCATGTTTATTGTATCTGTTCTTATCATGCTTCTTACAAGAATTGCATTTGTTTACGAGCAAAGATTAAGTGCCGCAAATCTTCAGATCAAAGAGAACCTTAATTTTAAAAACAGAATTTTGGGTATGCTGAGCCATGAACTGAGATCACCATTGAAAATTATCGGGCTTTTTATCAACAGAATCAATAAGAAAACAAATGATGAAAGCATTAAAGAATATCTGAAATCTATTAGTTTTACAAACAATACACTGCTTATGCAGGCAAATCAGATTTTGGAATATACCAAAAACCAGCAGGTTGAAAATAAAATCATTCCTGTAGTTTTTAATCTCAATCAGGAGATTTCGTCTATTATGAATTCGATGGAGCCGTACATTGAAACGAGAAATAATCAATTTGTTGTTAATCAGGAAATTGATAAAAATATTGAGGTGTTTTCAGATAATACCAAGATTAATCAGATTTTTATGAATATATTGGGGAATGCCAATAAGTTTACTGAAAACGGAAAAATCACAGTTAATACAAAATCAGAGTTTTTAGATGATCACACAGTTGTTCTTACCGCAAAGATAAGTGATACTGGAGTAGGAATTTCTCAGACTGATTTGAAAAATATTTTTGAACCTTATTATCAGGGCGTTTTATCTACGGAAGTTGAAAATCTGGGAGCAGGTTTAGGATTGAGTCTTTGCAAGGAACTCGTAGAACTCTACAATGGAAGTATTTCAGTTGAAAGTGAGCAAAACCAAGGCACTACAGTTTCTTTCAGTATTAATTTAGAGGTTAAACATTAACTTGAAAATCATGTATTCAGAAAATAATCATATCAATTTTTTATTAGCAGACGATCATAGCCTTATAAGACAGGGTATGGAATTTGTCATTGAAGATATAGGATGGGAGGGAAATATTTTTCATGCATCAAATCTCAAGCAGGTTTTGAACACAATCGAAAATGAAGAGATTGATATTGTTATTATAGATGCTGTTTTTCCCGACGGAAACAGTTTAAGTATTATTCCTGAAATAAAAAAGCTAAGTCCAAAAACCAAAATTCTGGTTTTTTCAGGACTTGATGAACAGTCAAATTCCCTAAGATATATTAATGCAGGAGCCAACGGCTTCCTGAGTAAAATGAGTGAAGAGGAAGAAACGAAAAATGCTGTTTTGAAAATATATAAAGAAGGAAAGTATTTGTCATCAGTTACACAAACGGTATTGTTGGAGTCTATAAACAATCCCGGTGCTGTAAATCCTTTGCAAAGACTTACACAAAGAGAGTTTCAAATCGCTGAAATGTATGCAAAAGGATTAGGAAATTTGGAAATAGCCAATATTCTTGATGTAAAACAAAACACAATAAGTACCATCAAAAAAAGAATTTTTGAAAAACTGGAAATTGATAATATTGTTGAACTCATAGAGCTGCTCAAATCAAGTCATTAGTTTTATTTAATAGTCTTGATTTTCAGTGGTTTAAATAATTTCAATTTTGTGTTTTATTCTTTGTAGATAAATATCTACAACCGTATCGAATTCTATCTATTGTTTTTTTTTGCCCAGACTTGCTGATGTTGGTAATTTTACAACATCAAAATTGATCATACGAAATCAATGATGGGTTTAATAAAAACACAAATTTTTAATCTGGTTATTTAATCAAATTAAAAAAGAAAGAAAAATTTTTTGGTGGTAGTTTAAAACACAAATGCGAAAAAAAATTAAATCTTCTCTACAGAGCCAAAAACTCTGTAGAGATATTTTCGAAATCAGATACGGTTCTATAAACACAAATTAATTACCACTTTTCTATTGCAGAACATCCCACTCTGTAATAGGTATTAAAACTAAATAGTTTTCAAGTATTCACAAATGACTGAAAAATGCCTTAGTATAATTACAGAGCTTTAAGCTCTGTAATCAATACAGGTGATACCAACTCTTCGGCTATAAGCAAATTTTAGATAATTTAAAATGCTGTTTCGTAAACTATGAAACAGCATTTTTGTTTTATATTATACTTGATAATTTAGTCTTTATTCAGAAGTATTAATCTTATGCCATGTTATTTTGTAAATTTCAAAGGATATTTTACATTCTTAAACTCATCAATACTCGCTTTTAAAGATCCAACGGCAAGCTCTGCCTTCAAAAGAATCGGGATGTGATTATAATCGTTACTCACCCACATAGTAACACCTTCTTTTTCTTTGAAAACTCTGCCGCTTTTTACTGACGGAATTATTTTCAGACAATTAATAGTTCCGAATTTTGTTTTCAGGTTTTCAGTTCCTGTAACTTTCAGCTGAAATGGAAACATTTCGTCGTCAATCCATACATTCATGTTGATGACAGTTCCAATCTTAAGTTCAGCAGGTGTTTTGCTTCTCAGATAATAGAAACACGATAGCATATCCTGAACTCCCTTTACGGATTTTATGGTTTTTGAACCATTAGCAGGAGTTTTCTTATCCGTTAATATCAATGTGTTGTTATTGTGGTTAAACACCGTCTGCAAATGTTGTGTGTAACTACCTTCCCGTACATTTCTCACATAGAAACTTGGGAGTTCTGTGGCAATATTAATGTAACTTTCATATAAATCTTCTACTTTGAAAAAAGCTCTCACGGCTCCGGTTGTTTGTCCGGTACCTTTTACATAAAGATGAGGTGAGCCGTTATAATTAACTTTTTTAGTGGTAAGATTAGCGTAGCCTGCGTTGAGAAAACCATAATGAATTCTTAAACTTAAAGATTCGCCGTCTGAAATATTGGTAAGTTGGGAGTAGCCTAAAAATGATATAATAGTGGTTACAATAATAAGTATTTTCTTCATAATCTACATTTTACAAAAACATTGCCAATTTTCCGGACATGTTTTTGTGTCTTTGATAAATCTCAGTTTTTTATTTAGGCAATCCTAAATATGCTTCGCATTAAAATTAGTAAATTTGCGAATACAAATTATTAAATAATCGTCAAATTATGATTACTACAGATATATTAATTATCGGAGCAGGACCAACGGGACTTTTTGCTGTATTTGAAGCAGGATTGCTTAAAATGAAATGCCATATTATTGATGCGCTTCCGCAGCCGGGAGGTCAGTTGGCAGAGTTGTATCCTAAAAAACCGATTTTTGATATTCCTGGTTATCCTTCTGTAAATGCAGGAGAGTTGATTGATAATCTAATGGAACAGATCAAGCAGTTTCAGCCAGGTTTTACTTTGGGAGAAACAGCTGTTTCTTATACAAAAGTTGATGATGAATGGTTTGAAGTAGTAACGAATAAAGGCACAGTTCACAGAGCAAAAGCTATTGCTATTGCAGGAGGACTTGGTACTTTCGAGCCTAGAAAGCCAACCATTGAAAATGTTGCAGACTATGAGGAGAAGGGTTTAGAATATTTTGTAAAAGAACCTGAGCAATTCAGAAATAAAAAAGTAGTGATTGCAGGTGGAGGAGATTCTGCACTTGACTGGAGTATTTTCCTTTCCAATGTAGCAAGTGAAGTAACACTGATCCACAGAAGAAATGAATTCCGTGGGGCTTTGGATTCTGTTGAAAAAGTACAGGATCTTAAAAATCAGGGTAAAATAAAACTTATTACACCGGCTGAAGTAACGGGAATCAAAGGAGACGGAAAAGTAGAAGCAATCACGGTACAGATTGACGGGAAGGAAGCAGAAGATATTGAAACAGATTATTTTATCCCTCTGTTCGGGCTAACTCCAAAATTAGGTGAAATTGGAAACTGGGGACTCAATATTGAGAAAAATGCTATCGTTGTGAATAATGCTTTAGATTATCAGACCAATATTGACGGGATCTATGCAATTGGTGATATCAATACTTATCCTGGAAAATTAAAGTTGATTCTGTGCGGATTCCATGAAGCGACATTGATGTGCCAAAGTGTTTACAACAGATTGAATCCCGGAAAAAAATTCGTTTTAAAATATACAACGGTAAGCGGAGTTGACGGATTTGACGGCAGCAGAAAAGAAGCTGAAAAAGCGGTTGTCAAAAAAATTGACTAATTTTGTTGAATTATGTCAGATATAAACATCAAAATTACGGATAGGGAAGGCGTTACGCATGATATTGTAGCACCTACGGATATGTCAATGAATTTAATGGAGATCATCCGTTCTTACGAATTGGCAGAAGAAGGAACTATAGGAGTATGCGGAGGAATGGCAATGTGTGCTTCTTGTCAGGTATACGTCATTAATAACCCCGGTCTTCAAGAAATGGGTGCAGAAGAAGATGCTATGTTGGGTGAAGCTTTTCATGTGCAGGACAACAGCAGATTGGGCTGTCAGCTTCATATATGTTCAGAGATGGAAGGTTTAGAAGTAGAAATTGCCCCGTATCCATAAGATAAATACATTTATGAAATAAGAAGCCGCATCATATACAATGGTGCGGCTTTTTTAAGGAAATAGCCAATGGATTTTTTCGTCATAATGAGCTGATAATTATTGCTTTAAACAAGATTAAATTTTATATCTCTAAAAGTTTTAAAATTATCAGTGTTTTTATTTGTTTGTGTTGGAAAAAATGCGTTATTTTGCACCCACAAAAAACAAGTTGATTGTTTACAAGATGACCTCAATTCGGGGCGTAGCGTAGTCCGGTCATCGCGCCTGGTTTGGGACCAGGAGGTCGCAGGTTCGAATCCTGCCGCCCCGACAGTTTTCGATAATTTTCTCAAAATTACAAATGGGTGCGTAGCTCAGCTGGATAGAGCATCTGCC